>Ga0257126_1001983_pt1 | contig 13944 bp, 6 predicted proteins | sample SI060_120mmetaG_FD_190151 | JGI IMG/M metagenome (GOLD analysis project Ga0257126, IMG submission 190151) | Marine microbial communities from Saanich Inlet, British Columbia, Canada - SI060_120m | ecosystem: Environmental > Aquatic > Marine > Inlet | place: Canada: British Columbia | collected... | reverse complement strand
TTAAGGGTGTTTCATTATCTGCAAATTGGATGTGGCCGTGTAATAATGAAGGTGAAGATAGTAGACTATATGATGCCGTAGAATCTATATCGAAATTTGCAATAGAACTAGGAATTAATGTGCCTACTGGAAAAGATTCTTTATCCATGAAGCAAAAATATCCAACAAAAGAAGTTATAGCGCCTGGAACAGTTATAATATCTGCTGCAGCTGAATGCAACAATATATCTAATGTTATTGAACCATTATTTAAGATAGATCAAGGAAGTATATATTATATTAATTTATCTCAAGATAAATATAAGCTTGGAGGTAGCTCATTTGCTCAGACATTAAACAAAGTAGGAAATGAAACTCCTTCTGTTGTTAGTGCTGAATTTATTGTAAAGGTTTTTAATACAGTTCAAAATTTAATTACTAATGGTTTAATTGTAGCTGGACACGATATTTCTGCCGGAGGATTAATAACTACATTATGTGAAATGTGTTTTTCTGATAATAACGTTGGTGCTGATTTAGTTTTAGATAGTTTAAATGAAGAGGATTCAATAAAATTATTATTTTCAGAAAATGCAGGTCTTGTAATTCAATCAAAAGATGATTCTATAGAAGATTATTTCAAAAAAGATAATATTGAGTTTTTTAAAATTGGAAAAACTTCAAAGTCAGATAATTTAACTATTAAAAATTTTAATGAAAATATAGACCTAAAAATTAGTGAGTATAGAGATGAATGGTTCAGCACATCTGTTTTATTTGATAAAAAACAAACATCTAACAATTTGGCAATTGAAAGGTTTAATAATTTTAAAAATCAACCTCTAAAGTTTGTTTTTCCAGCTAAATTTAACGGAAATCTTCCTGTAATTGACTCTTCAATTAACAGGCCTAAAGCAGCAATAATTAGAGAAAAAGGTAGTAACAGTGAAAGAGAAATGGCTAACGCTATGTACTTAGCAGGTTTTGATGTGAAAGACATTCACATGACAGATCTAATTTCTGGAAGAGAAAACCTAGAAGATATTAGATTTATAGGTACTGTAGGCGGTTTTTCCAATTCAGATGTTCTTGGATCTGCAAAAGGTTGGGCAGGAGCTTTTAAATATAATGAAAAAGCTAAATCTTCATTAGAAAACTTTATGAAAAGAAAAGACACTCTTTCAGTTGGTATTTGTAATGGTTGTCAATTATTTATGGAATTAGATTTAATTAATCCTGAACATGAAATCCATGGTAAAATGACATTTAATGATTCTAAAAAACATGAGAGTGCTTTTACATCTGTAAAAATTCAAAAAAACAATTCCATAATGCTGTCTTCATTAGAAGGCTCAAATTTAGGTGTTTGGATTAGTCATGGGGAAGGCAAATTTAAATTACCTCAAAAAGAAGAAAATTATAACATAGTAGCTAAATATAGTTATGACAACTACCCTTCAAATCCAAACGGTTCTGACTATAACACAGCAATGTTGTGTGATATTACAGGAAGACATTTAGTAACAATGCCACACATAGAAAGGTCAATTTTTAAATGGAATTGGGCAAGCTATATTGAAAATAGAAACGACCAAGTATCTCCATGGATTGAAGCCTTTACCAATGCTAAAAAATGGATAATTAATAATTAATTATTTAGATAATAATATCTTTTAACAGTTTATTAGCACTAAAGAATTAAATAATATTCCATTTTTGTGTAAAATTAATTTCAATGAAAAAAAAATTACTTTTTTTAGCAATTTTATGCAGCTTTAATATTTATTCTTCAAATATTGAATTATATCACAGAGTTAAAATACAATATGAAAACATCTCAGAATTAAATACATTGAACAATTCTGGAATATGTACAGATCATGGGATTCATAAAAAAAATAAATATTTTGAAACTGATTTATCTCAATCAGAAATAAATATTTTAGAAGATTTAGGTTTTAATTTCTCAATTGAAATTAGTGACGTTTCACAGTATTATCGAAATATCAATAATCCAAATCACAAAGATTATATTTCCGGAAACGAGCTTAAAAATTCCAGTTGTGATAATGAGGGGGCAGAAAATTATGAAACTCCAATTAATTATGTAATTAAAGACGGAAGTGATTTTGGTGGTTTTTATACTTATTCTGAAATGTTAGAACAACTAGATTTAATGCATCAATTATACCCCAATTTAATCTCTTCCAGAGATGATGTTAGAGATAATAATTTAACTAATAATCCACATCCTCATCAAACTTTTGAAGGTAGATTCCTTCAATTTGTTAAAATTTCAGATAATCCAAATGTAAATGAGCAAGAACCACAAATTCTATATACCGCTATTCATCATGCTCGTGAGCCAGCTTCATTACAACAATTAATTTTTTACATGTGGTATTTATTAGAAAATTATGAAGATAGTCAAGAGATCAGAGACATAGTAAACAATACCGAATTATATTTTATTCCATGTGTAAATCCTGACGGATATATTTTCAATGAAACTATCGAACCTCAAGGAGGCGGAATGTGGAGAAAAAACAGGTTTAATGAACACGGAGTTGATAACAATAGAAATTACTCTTACATTGATACAAATGGAAACGAGGTATGGAATACTGCTGGAACTTCTAATGACATCTATAATAATACCTACGCTGGAACAGGACCTTTCTCTGAGTCAGAGAATAAGGCAATAAAATATTTTATAGAACAAAATAATTTCAAAATAGCTTTAAATAACCATACGTATAGTAATCTTCTTTTATACCCATTTGGTTATGATTATAATCAATATACAGAGGACAATGACACATTCGAAAATATTTCTGAATTTTTAGTCATAGATAATGGCTATCAAAATATTTTAAGTTCAGATTTATATCCTGCAGCAGGAGATAGTGATGATTTCATGTACGGTATGCTTACTACAGAAACTGGTGAAACTAGAGATAAAATATTTGCTATGACACCTGAAATTGGATCATCTTTTTGGCCTGCAGCATCCACTATTGAAAGTCTATGCAAAGAAATGATGTTTTTAAATTTAAATGCCGCTAGAATGGTTAGTAATTATGCAGTATTAACCGATCAAACTGAAAATTTTATTAATGGTGATAGTTTTGAAGCAGAATTTAATATTCAACGATTAGGATTAGGGGAAAATGGCAACTTTGATGTAACATTTTTACCTGTTTCAAATAATATATTAAACGAAGTTCAGACTTTAAATTTTGAACAATTGGAATTAGGAGAATCAATAAATAGTTTTGTTCAAGTGAATTTAACTTCTAATATGCAGGACGGAGATGATATAATTTATAAGTTAATTTTAAATAACGGATTTTTTGAAAAGGAATATTTGATCTCTAAAACTTATGGCTCTAATTTAATTATTTTTGATGGATCTGAAGGAACATTTGAAAATAATTGGTATTCCGATTCATGGGAAGAAACCAATGAAGAATATTATAGTCCATCGAGTTCTATTACAGATTCTGCTAATATTAATTACAGTAATAATGAAAATTCTACAATAACTATTTCAAATGAAATAGATTTAAACGACTATTCACACGCTGAAGTTACTTTTAAAGCTAAATGGGAAATTCAGAATAATTTTGATTATGTGCAATTTGAAGTATCCACTAACAATGGTGAAAGCTGGAGTCCTCAATGTGGAACATTAACTCAAATTGGTGGTGGTAGCTTTCAAAATGCAAATAACGAACCTCTTTACACTGGAAATCAATATTCATGGGTTGAAGAAAAAATTTCTCTCTCAGATTATTTAGGGGAAACCATTTTAATAAGATTTAAAATTGTAACAAATAGTTTTGGAAGAAGAGATGGATTTTATTTTGATGATTTTGAAATAAGTGGTGTTTCAAATCAACTTAATATTGAAAATAATTTCAAAGAAAATACTTACATATATCCAAATCCTGTAAATAATATCTTAAATATCAACACAACACTTAATGATTATACTGTAGAAATTTATACTATTTCAGGACAGTTAATATCAAAAAGTAAAAATATTAGAACCTTTGATTTTAGTAACTTTAACTCTGGTATTTATTTACTTAAATTAATTACTGATCAAAAATTTAAAATCTTCAAAGTATTAAAATAGTCCATTAGATTCATTTTTTTATCTATTAATTTACTATGCATGCATAATATTTACAATTTACTATGCATGCATAGTAGATTTTACTTATATTTGATTTACTATCAATGGATATAAATTATGAAAGAGAAAACAATAGATTATGTTTTAAGAACTACATGGTTGGCAGTTAAAAAAATGTATAATGAAGAGGCAACGAATTATAATTCAACAATGGCGACTGGCTTTACTCTATTGAGTATCGATCCTGAAAAAGGAACACCATCTACATCTCTTGGACCTAAAATGGGTATTGGAGTTAATAGCTTATCTAGAATTTTATCTTCAATGGAACTAGAAGGCTTAATTAAGAGGAAACCAAATCCAAATGACGGCAGAGGTGTGCTGGTTCATTTAACGAAATTCGGAGTAGCAAGTAGAGAAAAAGCTAGAGATCGTGTATTGATGTTTAATGATACAATTAATAGAAATATTAGTAGAGAAAAAATCAATTCATTTTTTGAAGTTTCAGAGCTTATAAATAATCTAATAGGAAATAAATTAATATTTACAGAAAATAAAGAAAATGCTAAATAGAAAAATAAATAAAATTGCAATAATAGGCTCTGGTATTATGGGTAGTGGTATCGCTTGTCATTTTGCCAATATTGGTGTAGAAGTTCTTTTATTGGATATTGTTCCATTTGAACTTAATGATGTAGAAAAAACAAAAAAACTAACATTAGATAGTAAAATTGTTCGAAATAGGTTAGTTAATGATGCATTAAAGACATCATTAAAATCAAAACCATCACCCATATACAATAAAAAATTTGCAAACAGAATAACTACGGGTAACTTAGAAGATGATCTACATTTTATTAAGGATGTTGATTGGATAATGGAGGTTGTCGTAGAGCGATTAGATATTAAAAAAACAGTTTTTGAAAAAATTGAAAAATACAGAACTCCTGGCACATTAATTACCTCAAATACATCTGGAATTCCTATCAAATTCATGAGTGAAGGAAGAAGTGAAGATTTCCAAAAAAACTTTGCAGTTACTCACTTTTTTAACCCTCCTAGATACTTAAAATTATTTGAAGTTATTCCTGGACCAAACTGTGATAAATCAGTAATCGATTTTTTAATGATTTATGGGGAAAAATTCTTAGGTAAGACCTCTGTACTAGCTAAGGATACTCCAGCTTTTATTGGAAATAGAATTGGGATATTCAGTATTATGAATTTATTTAATGTTGTAAATGAAATGAATTTAACTGTTGAAGAGGTAGATAAATTAACAGGCCCAGTTATAGGAAGACCTAAGTCTGCCACATTTAGAACAATTGACGTCGTAGGTTTGGACACCTTAGTTCATACTGCGAATGGAGTTAAAGACAATTGCCCTGATGATGAAATGAGGCATGAATTTGAAATTCCTTCATTTGTAAATCAAATGATGGAAAATAAATGGCTTGGAAGTAAGACTAAACAAGGGTTTTACAAAAAAGAGATAAATTCAAAGGGTAAAAAAGAAATATTATGTTTAGACTTAAACACTCTAAAATACAGATCTAAAAAACGCGTTAATTTTAAAACATTAGAATTAACAAAATCTGTATCAAATGTAAGTGATCGTTTTGAAATATTAATTAAGGGCGAAGACGTAGCCGGAGAGTTCTACAGAAAATGTTTCTCGGCATTATTTGCTTATGTTCAAAATAGAATTCCAGAAATATCTGATGAAATTTACAGAATTGATGATGGTCTAAGGGCTGGATTTGGATGGGAACATGGACCATTTGAAATCTGGAATGAAATTGGTGTAGCTACTGGTGTAGAACTAATGAAATCTGAAGGTAAAAAACCGGCTAAATGGGTTGAAGAGATGTTATTGGAAGGACAAGAATCATTTTACACAGTTAAGGACGGAGCGACTTATTACTATGATATTCCATCAAAAACTCAACTAAAAAAACCAGGTCAAGAATCTTTTATAATCTTAGACAATATCAGAAAATCTTCTGAAGTATTTAAAAACTCTGGTGTTTCTTTACAAGATATTGGAGACGGAATATTAAATCTAGAATTTAGATCAAAAATGAACACTATCGGTGAAGATGTATTGCTAGGCTTAAATAAAGCAATAGATATTGCCGAAAAAGATTTTCAGGGACTAATTATTGGAAATCAAGCTCCTAACTTTTCTGTAGGTGCTAATATTGGGATGATACTTTTAATGGCTGCAGAACAAGAATATGAAGAATTAAATAAGGCTATTAAGTTTTTTCAGGATTCCATGATGCGAATGCGATATTCTTCAATTCCAACAATTTCTGCTCCTCACGGAATGGCTTTAGGTGGTGGTTGTGAAATTTCTTTACACGCAGATAAAATAGTTGCTGCAGCAGAAACCTATATGGGGTTAGTTGAATTTGGAGTTGGTGTAATTCCTGGTGGTGGTGGCTCAAAAGAAATGGCATTAAGAGCATCTGACACATTTCAAAAAGGTGATGTTGAACTTAATATTTTGCAAGAAAATTTCTTGACAATTGGTATGGCAAAGGTTTCTACTTCAGCATATGAAGCATTTGATTTGGGATTACTTCAAAAAGGAAAAGATGTAGTTGTTGTAAACAAGGATAGACAAATTGCAATAGCTAAATCACACGCAAAATTAATGGCTGAGACTGGATATACTCAACCTATTAAACGCAAAGATGTAAGGGTTTTAGGAAAACAAGCTTTAGGAATGTTTTTGGTTGGAACAGATTCAATGGAACACTCTAAATATATTTCTGCTCATGATAAAAAAATAGCCAATAAACTTGCTTACGTAATGGCTGGAGGAGATTTGTCTGAACCATCATTGGTGAGTGAACAGTACTTATTAGATATCGAAAGAGAAGCGTTTTTATCTCTCTGCTCAGAACGAAAGACTATTGAACGCATAGAACACATGTTAAAAACCGGTAAACCATTAAGAAATTAAAATATTATGAAAACAGCATATATAGTAAAAGCATATAGAACAGCAGTTGGAAAGGCTCCTAGGGGTGTATTTCGTTTTAAACGTGCAGACGAATTAGGTGCCGAAACAATTCAACACATGATGAAAGAATTACCAGATTTAGATGTAAAGCGAATTGATGATGTAATAGTTGGAAATGCAATGCCTGAGGGTGCCCAGGGTTTAAATATGGGGCGCTTTATTTCATTAATTGGTTTAAATTCTGTTGATGTTCCAGGTGTTACTGTTAACCGATTTTGTTCTTCTGGAATTGAAACCATTGGTATGGCTACAGCAAAAATTCAAGCTGGAATGGCTAATTGTATTATTGCAGGTGGAGCAGAAAGTATGAGTTCAGTACCAATGACCGGATTTAAACCTGAACTAAACTATAATACAATTAATTCAGGTCATGCAGATTATTATTGGGGAATGGGAAATACAGCAGAAGCTGTTGCTAATCAGTTCAACATTTCAAGAGAAGATCAAGATGAATTTGCATATAAATCTCATGTAAAAGCTTTAAAGGCATTATCAGAAAATCGTTTTCAAGATCAAATTGCTCCAATTAAAGTTGAAGAAACTTATCTAGATTCAAGCGGAAAAAAAGTTAATAGAAACTATGAAGTTACAAAAGATGAAGGACCAAGAAAAGGAACTAGTATATCTGCACTTAGTAAATTAAGAGCAGTATTTGCAAACAACGGCAGTGTAACTGCAGGAAATTCTTCTCAAATGAGTGATGGAGCTGCTTTTGTAATGGTAATGAGTGAAGAGATGGTTAAAGAATTAAATATTGAGCCCATTGCAAGAATGGTTAATTATGCGGCTGCAGGTGTGGAACCAAAAATTATGGGTATTGGGCCAGTAGCAGCAGTACCTAAAGTGTTAAAACAATCAGGATTAAAACAAAATGACGTCGAATTGATAGAATTAAATGAAGCTTTTGCATCACAATCTTTAGCTGTAATGCGTGAATTAAATTTAAACCAAGATATTGTAAATGTTAATGGAGGTGCAATCGCATTAGGTCACCCATTGGGATGTACAGGTGCTAAGTTGTCAGTTCAACTTTTTGATGAAATGAGAAAAAGAAATATGAAAGGTAAATTCGGAATGGTGACTATGTGTGTTGGAACTGGTCAAGGAGCAGCAGGAATATTTGAATTTTTAAATTAATTATTATGAAAAATAAAGAAAACTTAATTAGCGGGTCGGAATTCATTACTCATCAAACAAATCATTCCAATATCTTCACTCCAGAGGATTTTACTGAAGAACATATTATGATGAGAGATTCAGTAAAGGAATTTAACGAGCGTGAAATTATTCCATTTAGATCGCGATTTGAACAAAAGGATTATAAGTTAACTGAAGATCTGATGAGAAAAGCAGGTGAAATGGGATTTCTTAGTATTGCTGTTCCTGAACAATATGGTGGCTTAGGTATGGGTTTTGTTTCAACAATGTTAGTTTGTGAATATATTTCAAGTGGTAGTGGATCCTTTAGCACAGCTTTTGGTGCTCATACAGGTATAGGAACAATGCCAATAACATTATATGGAACAGAAGAGCAAAAGAAAAAATATGTGCCGAAATTAGCAAGTGGCGAATGGTTTGGAGCATATTGTTTAACTGAACCGGGCGCTGGAAGTGACGCTAATTCTGGAAAAACAACTGCTACCCTTTCCGATGACGGAGTTAGTTATAAAATTAATGGGCAAAAAATGTGGATTTCAAATGCAGGATTCTGTAGCCTTTTTATTGTATTTGCAAGAATTGAAAATGATAAAAATATAACAGCTTTTATAGTTGAAAATAATCCTGAAAATGGAATTACACTTGGAGAAGAAGAGCATAAGTTAGGAATTAGAGCATCTTCTACTAGACAAGTCTTTTTTAATGACACAATAGTTTCAAAAGAAAATATGTTAGCTAAAAGAGGAGAAGGTTTCAAAATTGCTATGAACTCCTTAAATGTTGGAAGAATTAAATTAGGCGCTGCTGGTATAGATTCACAAAGAAGATTAACTACAACATCAATTGAATATGCTAACGAAAGAAAACAATTTAAAACTAGCATTTCCAATTTTGGAGCAATTAAATATAAAATTGCTGAAATGATAACTAATACTTATGTAGGAGAATCTGCATGCTATCGTGCAGCAAAAGATATCGAAGACAATATTAACAGACTTGTAGCAGAGGGAATGACCCATCAAGAGGCAGAATTGAAAGGAGTTGAAGATTTTGCTGTGGAATGTTCAATTTTAAAAGTTGCTGTTTCTGAAGATGTTCAAATTGCTGCAGATGAAGGATTACAAATTTTCGGTGGAATGGGTTTCTCAGAAGAAGCCCCAATGGAGTCTTATTGGAGGGATGCAAGAATTGCCAGAATTTATGAAGGAACTAATGAAATCAACAGAATGGTTTCAGTAGGGCATTTACTTAAAAAAGCATTTAAAAAAGAAATCAACCTTAAAAAGGCCATTACTGATTCAACAATTAATTCAAAGTTTTCGTTTTTAAAAAACAAAAAACAAAATGGAATATTCAGATTAGAAAAAGAAACAGTAAGTAATTATAAAGATCTTTTTCTAACGCTTCTTGGTCACTGTTTGCAAGACAAAATTGATCTTGAAAAAAATCAACAACTTTTACTCGCTTTATCCAATATTCTAATTGAAATTTATATGTCAGAATCAGCAGTATTGAGGACAGAAAAAAATACAAATAACAACGAAAATAATTATAAGATTAAAGCTGACTTAACAAGTATTTATTTATCAAATGCAAATGATATAATAAATAAAAATGCAAAAGAGGTAATAAATTTAATCTCTATTGGTTCAAAGAGAAAAAAACTCCATAATTATTTATATAGAAAAACAAGGTCATACTCTGATATTAACATAATTAAACTTCGTAATAAAGTTTCAGAACAATTTACAAATGAAGGGAAATATTTTATTTAAGATAGTACTAAATTTATTCGTATTATTTAATTGCTCAAAATTTATTGCACAGACAAATACTGAAATATTTCTTTTAGATATTGAATTTAAAAAAGGTAAAATTGAGATTTATAATGTAGAAAAAATATCTACTAATGATGGATACAATAATCAGCCAATATTTATATCAAATAATAAAGTCTTATTTACTTCTGAAAGAAATTTTCAAAATGATATAGTTCAATATAACAGTATAGATAATAGTTTAAAGTATTTAACTAATACCCAAACAAGCGAGTACTCCCCTATTAGATATAAAAAAAATAAAGTTTCAGCTGTCAGTTTGGATAAAAAAGGAGAGCAATATTTGCGTATATATAATGTAAAAGATAATACATACATCATTCCATTTACAGATAAAATAGTTGGATATTATAATTATTCTAAGAAAATAAAAAATCTAATTATATCCTCTGTTTTAGAAAATAACGAGCTAGTGTTATATTCTTCAAATTTAAAAACTAAAGAACACACATATATTGATAATAATACAGGTAGGTCAATTCATAATATTCCAAAAAATAAATTTGGACAGGAAAAAATTAGTTACATTTCAAAAAAAGACTCTATATGGAATATTAACTATGTAGATTTAAGTAATTATAAAACTAAAACCATAAAAACAACATTGAATAATAACGAAGATATTTGCTGGTTTAAAGATGGTTCTATTTTAACTTCTCATAAAAATAATCTTTACATCTTCAATAGTGAATTTTCAAATGATTGGACACTACTATGTTCACTTGAAGAATACGGAATAACTAACATATCACGTATAGCAATAAATCCTGATAATGATAAATTAGCATTAGTTAATTCTAAATAATATATTTATAAAAAATATTTTTTAATCTAATTTATTATAATGAAAAGAAGGATCTATACACTATTTACATTTGTTTTAACATTTACATTATCAGCTTTATCACAAGATTTCACAATGGATCTTTTAAAAGATTTAAGTCCAAGAAATATTGGTCCAGCAGGAATGTCTGGAAGGGTTACATCAATAGATGTAGTTCTAAACAATACCGATATCATCTATGCAGGTACAGCATCTGGAGGTTTATGGAAATCTGAATCAGGAGGAATCAAATGGTCACCAATCTTTGATAACGAATTAACAGCTTCCGTTGGAGCAGTAAAGATTCAACAATCTAACCCAAGTGTTATTTGGGTTGGAACTGGAGAAGGAAATCCTAGAAATAGTTTAAATGGAGGCTTTGGTATTTATAAATCTATTGATGGAGGAAAAACTTGGATGGAAAAAGGATTAAAGGAAACTAGACATATTCATAGAATAGTTATTGACCCTACTAATCCAGATATAATTTATGTTGGTGCAATTGGATCTCCATGGGGAGAGCATAAAGAAAGAGGTGTCTACAAATCTATTGATGGAGGTAACAATTGGAAAAAAATATTATTTGCAAATAATAAAACTGGTGCAGCTGACCTTGTAATGGATCCTGAAAATCCAAATAAACTTATTGCAGCAATGTGGGAACATAAAAGAGAACCATGGTATTTTAACTCAGGTGGAAAAGGTTCTGGATTACACATAACTCATGATGGAGGAGAAACTTGGAAGAAACTTTCTAGTAAAGAAGGATTACCTGAGGGAGATTTAGGTAGGATTGGTATAGCTATAGCTCCAAGTAGTCCTAACATTGTTTACGCAATTATAGAATCTAAAAAAAATGCACTTTATAAAAGTGAAGATGGAGGAGATAGTTGGAAAAAAATAAATGATAAAAATGATATTGGCGGAAGACCATTTTATTACTCTGAAATTTATGTGGATCCTCTAAACGAAAATAGAGTATACTCAATTTTTACTTATGTTAATGTTAGTGAGGATGGTGGTAAAAATTTCAAACAATTAATGCCTGCGTATGGGGTTTCAAATGGAGTACACCCAGATCATCACGCTTGGTGGATACATCCTGAAAATGGGAAATTCATGATAGATGGTAACGATGGTGGATTAAATATCACAAAAGATGGTGGTAAATCATGGAGATTTATTGAAAATCTTCCAGTAGCTCAGTTTTATCATATAAATGTAGATAATGAATATCCATATAACGTGTATGGTGGCATGCAAGACAATGGATCTTGGAGAGGGCCAGCTTATGTTTTGAGAGATCAAGGAATAAGAAATTCTTATTGGCAAGAGATATCTTTCGGAGATGGATTTGATGTAGTCCCTGACAAGGATGATTCTAGATATGGTTGGACTATGAGTCAACAAGGATATGTAAGCAGGTATGATTGGAAAACAGGTAATAATTATAACATTCAACCGACCCACCCTGATGGTATAACAAACCTAAGATTTAATTGGAATTCAGCTATAAATATAGATCCATTTGATAATAGTACCATTTATTTTGGCAGTCAGTTTGTTCACAAATCTGAGGATAAAGGTTTGACATGGGAAATAATTTCTAATGACCTTACAACAAATGATCCCAGTAAATTAAAACAATCTGAAAGTGGTGGGCTGACTATGGATGCTACTGGAGCAGAAAACCATTGTACAATTTTAGTTATTGAACCCTCTGAAGTGGAAAAAAACATGTTATGGGTTGGTACTGATGATGGAAGAGTTCATTACACTCTTGACGGTGGTTCTAGCTGGATAGAAGTAAGTAAAAATATTAAAGGTTTGCCAAAAGGAAGTTGGATACCTCAAATTAAGGCTTCAAAAATTAATAAAGGTGAAGCTATATTGGTAGCAAATGATTACAGAAGATTTAATTACGAACCATATGTTTACAGGACAGTGGATTATGGAAAAAAATGGTCTAGAATTGTAGATTCCGAAGATGTTGAAAGTTATGCATTATCAATTATACAAGACAAAATATCTCCTAATTTATTATTCCTAGGAACAGATGATGGGCTTTATGTATCAATTGACAATGCAGATAGTTGGTTAAAATGGAAAAAAGACTTTCCTACTGTTCCAGTAAAAGATTTAGTAATTCAGGAAAGAGAAAATGACTTAGTTATTGGGACTTTTGGTAGATCTGCGTGGGTAATAGATAACATAAATCCACTGAGAGAATTAGCTGACAATTATTCGCTTTTAGAAAATAAAATAGAGTTATTTGAACCATCAACATCAATACTAGCATCTTATCAACAACCTACTGGAAGTAGGTTTGGTGGAGATGCTTTATACAATGGAGAAAATAGAAGGTCTGGTGCATTAATCTCATATTACTTTAACACAAAAAAAAGTAATGATACTTTAAATAAAGAATTGAAAGACAGTTTGTTTTTGAATATTTATGACGATGAAAGACTAATTAGAACACTTAAGAAAAAATCACCAAAAGAAAGTGGGTTTTACAAGTGGACATGGAGAATGGATGAAAAAGGCAAAGAAAGACCATCTAGAAAAATAAGGAAAAATAAATTTGAATCTAGTGGAGTTTCTGTAAAAGCAGGGAATTATAAGATTGAACTTACATATAATGATGAAAAATCTTATTCGAGTATCAATGTTATAAATGACCCAAGAGTTGATGTTAATGAAAATATTGATCAACAATATAATTCATTAAAAGAAATTGATGACCTTTTACAAAAATCAGCTGATGTTGTAAGACAATTAGTAGAAAGTAAAAATATTGCCAATGGTTTAAAATCAAGATTAAATAAACTTGATAAAGATAAATTTAAAGATGAAATAAAATTAACATCTGAAATGGTTAAACAAACAGATAGCTTAATGGCATTATTTTTAGGTAAAATTGACAAAAGACAAGGGATAACTAGAAATAAAGAGAGTAATGTTCAGGAAAAGA
>Ga0257126_1001950_pt1 | contig 14078 bp, 14 predicted proteins | sample SI060_120mmetaG_FD_190151 | JGI IMG/M metagenome (GOLD analysis project Ga0257126, IMG submission 190151) | Marine microbial communities from Saanich Inlet, British Columbia, Canada - SI060_120m | ecosystem: Environmental > Aquatic > Marine > Inlet | place: Canada: British Columbia | collected... | reverse complement strand
TCGACCACAGGCCGCCCATAGGGACTCAAAAACTTTTGGCATGGTCACAATCGTTGGTCCCAAATCAAATCGGTGACCCTCTTGTGTGATCGAGGAGCCACGGCCGCCCACCCGATCAAGCTTGTCTAATACGGTGACAGCATAGCCCTTTGCGCCCAGCCGCATCGCTGCTGCCAGCCCACCGAGGCCGGCACCAATGACAACCGCGCGGTTATCTTGGCTGCTGTGATCCGGGTTGGCCATAAATTTCTCACCTGCCATCTGTCTAGAATTATTTACAATCATAGGCCTTAAGATCTTCCCAATGCAAGGATAATGTGTCAACATAATCTGACACATTTACCAGGTGCACAGGGCATGACGCAGATCGTCACAATCAGTTTCTATCGTTTTGGGTCGCTTCGCTCCCGCGTTTGGGCCTTCGCCATGATGGGATTGGCGCGAAGACAGATGTCGCGCATACCGGGTATCGGATTTTGGAAATTATTTGGATCAGGTTCCAATGAGGGCTTTACGCCCAAGCCCAATGTCTCTGTTTACGCCGTGCTGGCAACTTGGCCAGATCGGCAAACCGCAGAGCGCAGTTTGCAACAGAGCCCCATCTTTGCACGCTATCGTCAGCAGTCGACCGAAAATTGGACCATCTTTATGAAAGCGGAGGCAGCGCGGGGCCGGTGGTCGGGCCAAACTCCATTTTCCACAACGAATCAAAGTCAAAATGGTCCGCTTGCGGTGATGACTCGCGCCACGCTGCGGCCGCGGAACCTGGCTCGATTTTGGCGCCGTGTCCCGAATATTTCGCAGGTGATTGGCCAAGATCCCAATGTTGTTTTCAAGATCGGAATTGGCGAAGTGCCCTGGTTGCAACAGGTGACCTTTTCCATCTGGCCAAGCTTGGAACATATGAACAATTTTGCACGCAAGGGGCATCATGCGCGCGCTATTCAAGCGGTGCGGATGGAGGGCTGGTTCAAAGAAGAACTCTACGCCCGATTTACCCTGATTGCGGACACAGGCACTTGGGAGGGCGACTCCCCTCTAAAAAAACTGGATATCTCATGAAGCAGCCTTTTCCTTTTTCAGCCATTGTTGGACAGGATGATATGAAACTGGCCATGGTGTTAACCGCCATTGATCCTTCGATCGCAGGGGTTCTTGTGTTTGGAGAGCGCGGCACCGGCAAATCCACTGCGGTGCGGGCTTTGGCTGGTCTTTTGCCGCCGATCACCGCTGTAACCGCCTGTCCGGTGAACAGCGCTGACGTCAAAGATTGCCCTGCGTGGTGCGATATTTCGGACGCCAGTGTCCAAAGCATTGCCACGCCCGTGGTCGATCTTCCTTTGGGAGCCTCAGAGGATCGCGTCACCGGAGCGCTCGATATTGAAAAAGCACTCACCAAGGGCGAGAAAGCCTTTCAACCCGGCCTATTTGCCCAGGCGAACCGGGGGTATCTCTATATAGATGAGGTGAATCTGCTGGAAGATCACATCGTGGATCTTTTGTTGGATGTGGCGCAATCGGGCGAAAATGTTGTGGAACGCGAGGGGCTTTCCATCCGCCATGCCGCGCGTTTCGTGCTGGTTGGATCTGGCAACCCGGAAGAGGGAGAATTGCGGCCGCAATTGATGGATCGCTTTGGACTGTCGGTCGATGTCCTGTCCTCCGCGAATATTGATGAACGCATTGAAGTTATAAAGCGCCGCGACGCATATGAGAATGATCATGAAGCTTTTATCGCTCATTGGCAGTCAGAAGATGCCACTTTAAGAGCGCGCATCGTGGCCGCGCGCGCAGCCTTGGCCGACCTGCAAACTCCCGATAGCGCTCTGCGCCGCGTTGCGGAGCTCTGCATCGCCTTGGGTTCGGATGGATTGCGCGGAGAGCTGACATTGTTGAAAGCCGCGCGGGCCTTTGCTGCATTTGCAGGTGATGCGACCGTGACAGATGATCATATCCGCAAAACCGCCGTGCTGGCCCTGCGCCATAGGCTGCGCCGGGATCCTTTGGACGACTCTGGCTCGAGCAGCCGGGTGGCGCGGACAATCTCAGAAATTCTAGGCCATTGATATGACCCTTTGGGAGAGGGCGCAGCTGGCGATTACGCTCCTTGCGATAGATCCCCAAAGGCTTGGGGGCTTGGTTATTCGTGCGCGCGCTGGACCGGCTCAGGCGGCAATGCTTGCCGCTGTTCAAGCGCTTAATATGCCCAAGGTTAAGTTGCAGCACCACATGACGCCCGAGGTTCTCAACGGCGATATTGATTTAAGTGTCTCCTTGGCGGAGCGCCGATTGGTGATGCGCAAAAGTATTTTTGACTGCGCCCCGTCCTTGTTCGTTTTGCCCATGGCCGAGCGCTGCGCGCCACAGTTTTCCGCCCGGATATGTCAAGCTTTGGAGGCTGATCTGGGGCATGCTTTAATCGCTTTAGATGAAGCTGCGGAGGAGGGGGAAGCTCTTCCAGCCGCGTTGACAGACCGCTTGTCTTTTCATGTCACCCTCTATGATTTGGCCCTGCAAGATTTAACACCCATGACATTGCCCCGCGCAATCGAAGACATCCGCGCGGCGGTCCGTGGTGTGATATTACCGGCAGAGTTGGTGCAGGAGGCCGTGATACTGGCTGCATCACTTGGCATTTCGAGTCTGCGTGCTCCGCTTTTGCTTGGATATGCGGCCCAGGCTCATGCTGCCCTCCATGGCCGAAATGAGGTGACGGATGACGATTTCAAACTGGCCGTGATGCTGGTTTACCCACATCGGGCCACGCGCTTGCCAGAGGATCCAGAGCCCGAGGCGCAACCTGACGGGGCAAACCCACCTGAGGCGGCTCAAGAGCCAACCCAAGCCAAACCGCCCAATGATTTAATGATCGAAGCCGTGAAGGCCGTTCTGCCGGCTGGCGTTTTAACCCAGTTACAAAGCGCGGCGAAGCAACCGGCCTCCGGCTCGGGATCTGGAACGCGCCGTAAGGGAAATCACCGTGGGCGGCCGCTACCGGCCAGGGTGGGCCCAAAAAACAGTGGGGCGCGGGTTGATCTTGTGGCAAGCCTGCGGGCGGCAATTCCTTGGCAAACTCTGCGCAAGGCCGGAAATCCCAAGGCGATGGGACCGATCTTTAAGGCGTCCGATTTACGTCATAAACGTTACGAAATCCAATCAGATCGCCTGTTGATCTTCACCGTAGATGCGTCAGGTTCCGCAGCCGTTGCCCGTTTGGCGGAAGCCAAGGGCGCGGTCGAATTGCTGCTTGGCGAGGCCTATGCCCGACGGGATCATGTTGCGCTTTACGCCTTCCGAGGAACGGAATCTGAGGCATTATTGCCGCCAACAAGATCACTCGTGCAAACGAAAAAGCGGCTCGCTGCGCTTCCCGGTGGCGGGGCCACGCCATTGGCTGCCGGGCTGGTCTCTGCGTTTAACCTAGCGGTGCAGGAACGGCGCAACGGGCTTACGCCGACCTTGATCTTGCTGACGGATGGACGTGCCAATGTCGCGCTGGATGGATCCAATGACCGTGCGCAAGCGGCGGCGGACGCGCAGATGTTGGCGCAAAAGATTGCTGAGGCGCAGATCCCCGCTTTGGTGATAGATACAACCATTCGACCGGAGAAAACGTTGCAAACTCTGGCTGGAACCATGCGGGCAAACTACATTGCTTTGCCCCGTTCGGATGCAAAATCAGTGTCCGCAGCCGTCTCCTCTGCTTTGGCGCAGTCGTGATGAACTGGCAGCAAGCACAGCATTATTGGCCCTATGCGCAATACTCACAGTTTACGCTACAAAAACCGCATCTATGGCACATTCAGGATATCGGAACCGGGCCGGTCATCCTGCTCATTCATGGGGCTGGGAGCACGACTCACAGCTGGCAACATCTGGTTCCATTTTTAACCGATAGCTATCGAGTGATTATGGTGGATCTGCCCGGGCAAGGTTTTACACGGCTAGGCGCACAGCAACGTTGCGGGCTGGATCATATGGCCGAAGACCTAACCAGCTGTTTGACCGCGCTAAATCTCGCGCCACGGGTCATTATTGGCCATTCTGCCGGCGCTGCAATTGCGCTACGCATTGCGGAGCTTGCGAAGTTTGACTGCAAGGTCATCGGGATAAACGCGGCGCTTGATCATTTTCGCGGTGTCGCGGGAGTTTTGTTTCCGCTCTTGGCAAAGGCCATCGCCAACCTGCCGTTCTCAAGCAGCGTCTTGAGTAAAATTGCCGGTCACGACCACAGAGTCCACCGTATTCTTAAAGGCACCGGTTCCGATCTCGCGGCGGCGGATTTAGAATTTTACCAAGAGTTGATGCGCAGCCGCTCTCATATTGGGGCCACCATGCAGATGATGGCGCAATGGAATCTTGAACCGCTATTGGCGCGGTTGCCGAGCCTTCAAACTGAGACCCATTTGATCGCGTCTTCCAATGATCTCGCTGTGCCCTGCGCAACCTCCGAAAAGGCGGCTGCCCTACTGCCGAATGCAGAGTATCAGATCTTGCCTGATCTTGGGCATCTGGCGCATGAGGAAGACGCTGCCACCATCGCCAATTGCATCGCGCCACTGCTGGATCTGGGCGATGCCTCTTAAAGATAAGGCTGGTCCAGAAGGGAAACTCTGGCCCATTCACAGCGGTCAACCTTAGGTTGCTGTAGTCCTGCAAACCTTAAAATATCTTGTGTGAAAGGCGTTCTTTGCATAAAGCTTCCGGCCATGGGAAAGATTGATGTCACCGATTTAGATTTTGCAAGCTTGGAGCCTCAGATCTTCGAAGCTGCGCGGTTGATGGAAATGCTGTCGCATCCTGCACGGTTGCGGATCCTTTGCACCATGCTTGGCGGCGAAAAAAGTGTGTATGATTTGGCGACCAATGCGAACCTTTCACAGCCCGCCATGTCGCATCATTTGCGCAAGCTGCGCGACTCAGAGCTGGTGAACACCCGACGTGACAAGCAAACCATATATTATTCCTTGAAAGGCGCGCATGTGGCGGCCGTTTTGGAAGTGTTGCACGGCTTATATTGCAAAGAGCTTATTCTTTAGGGCGCGTATCATCGGCATCGGCATCGGCATCGGCTTTTGCTGCACCCGCGTCGCGCTGACTGACCTCCTCTGGTTCTAGGCGCGGTGGCAGACCCGCAGCCTCCTGTGCCATATGACCAACGATCAAAGGCAGCATGTCTGGGCTCACCGCTTCGGACATTGGTGGGCGTTTCCAAGCGATGCTGTCGATGGCTTCACAATTGAAACACACCGGCTCCCAATCGTGATGGACATGGCCACAGTTGTCGCAAATCCATTGTGGGTCACGCTGGGCTGAAATGGCTTGCGTTAAGAGCTGACGCACCGATTGATCATCAGCCCCATCGCCGCGTTCAATGGCTGCGAGAATGGTGAGTGCGCGCATGGTTGGATCTGTCTTTGCAAGGTCGCCAAGTGCTTGGCGGGCCGCATCAAAATCCGCCAGGGCGACATAAAGTTCGGCCATTAGCATTTTCGTTTCCGGGTGAGCGTCCGTGCCTTTGGTAAACTGTCCAAATCTTTTGAGACGGGCCGCCGGGGCTTCCTCTGGGGCCAAGGCGGCAAAACCGGATGCGAGCTCTGGATGTGGTGCCAATTGCCAGGCGGCGCGCAGAATGCGGCTTGCTTGTTTCACATTGTTTTGCTCACGATGGCCTTCGGCTGCCAGCAGGGCGGCAGGCACCAAGCCGGGTGCAAGCCGGTTGGCTTCCACTGCATAGTTTTGTGCCTCGTCCAATTTGCCCTCTGCACGCAAATCGCGGGCCTGGGAAAGGGCAAAAATCGCATCGCGGCGCTTGTGCACATCTTTTGGCAAAGACCCATGTTTCAGCTTGGCGGTCAGGGTCGCCCGGACCCCGTGCCAATCTTCCTGGCCCGCTTGCAGCTTGAGCAAGACATCCTGGGTTTCGCCATGCCGCGGCTTGAGTGCAAAAGCATGTTTGGCCAGTTTCAGCGCCACTTCTGTGTCCCCATCCTGCAAATGTTGTTGCAGCAAACCGTAAGTGCCAACAAAACGGGTTTTGGGGTCTTTTAGCAGTTTTTTATAGGTGGCCTTGGCGGTCTGCCAATCTCCACTGGCCACAGCGGCTTGCGCCACGATCAAATTGGTCAGATCCGGACGGTTGAGCAGGCGATCGGCTTTCTTTGCTTTCGCCATGGCTTCGCGGCCATCACCACTGGCCAGAGCCATTAAACCACCCGAAAGAGCTTCGAACCCGCGGCGCTCGCGATTGCGATCGAAATAACGCGACAGGGCCGTTTCATCTCCGTTGATAAACTTCACAAGCGCAATCGCCAGGCCCAAGAGTTTGAGCATAAGCCAAAGGGTTACCAGCAACCCCAGAACCAATAGGGCAGCTTGCAGCGCACCGAAGGACAATTCAACTCCAGCATATTGAATTATGACGCCGCCTTGCGCCTCCATCAACCGGCCAGCGCCAAAGCTGACGAGCATCACCATGGCCACGAAACTGAGGATCTTTATGAGGGACCAAAGCATTCTAATTTCCTCAATTGCCACTTAGGGCGTTGGAGAGTTCCGTAAGCGCGGCTTGCACGGCCACGCGGTTTTGCGCAGCGGCGATCCAATCTTGCAGGTGATCTTGGCCAAGTTGCGGCAGGTTAGACAGCTCTGATAAAGCCGCGCTTAGATCTCCCTTGGTCACGGCCGCTTGCGCGCGCGACAGTATAGCCTCTGCTGATGTGCCCGGTTGCGCTTCCAAAGACCGGACGCCAAATTGGGCTTTCATAAAGGCAAGTAGACGGTTCTCTTTTGTCTGCGGTCCATCGGCCATACGCATCGCCTTCAGGGCGGCGCGCGCGGCTGGGGCAAAGCGATCTTGCAGAGGTCCCAATTGAGCCACGCCATCCGTGGCATGGGCTTGTAAGGCTTCGGGGATGGCAACCTCTGTCGTGGCCGTCAGATCAGACAGGGCGGCTTGATAGCCTGCGCCATTTTCGGCTGCTGCTCTGATGGCGTTGATTGCCGCGGTGATGGTGCCGGTCCGCGCCCGGTGGTTGCTGGTCTTTTGAAGCTCTTCTGCCTTGGCTTTGGTTTGTTCCATCTGTGCGTTTGCCGCTTGCACGACCTGCGCCAGATCGCTGCGTAATTGGTCCAGCTCGCGTTCATAGGCCTCGATCGCGCGCGGGGAGACAGTTTGCGCCAATGGCTGCTTTTCAACCTCCTCCAGCCCAAGGGCCAGCGTGCGCAGCTGTGTCTCAATCTTGGCTTGTTTTTGGCCTATGTCATCGCGCAGCGCTTCTAGCGCCTCTGTCATAGCAAAAATTGTGTCTGTATGATCTTTCGGCGCGGGTTTGGCTTCGATTTGTTTAATCCGCTCCCCGTGTTGTGCCAGCTGCTCGGCCAGAGCGTCTTGTGCAGTCACGATGGGCGTCAGAGGATCTGACGGCTTGAGATAGGCGGGCAAAACCGCGGCACCAAAGCCAAGACCGCCGGCCAAAATTCCACCGGCCAAAAAGGGAAACATGACCCGAAACGTCGAATGATTGGGGGTGGCGGGCGCGGAAGAGCCCTCCGCCGCCTCTGATGGAGCGGACTGCGGTTCCGATTGCTCCACCAGCTCAGCATCCTCAATGGGCCGCTTGGCTGCGTCTTTGGGATTTTTATCTGACACGATTTTTACCTTTTGTCTCTCGCCCTGTCGTCAAACCTATCCGCCTGGGCAAAATCTCTCAACCATTCTTCATATCCATAAGCGGTGTTATGACTGCCGCCATGGCTTTGCGGTTAGGTCGAGCGGCAGTGGTAACCTGACCAAAGCCAGCCTCTTGGCACAGCGCGGCTATGGCGGGGCTCAGCGCCACGGCTTGATGCGGGCGCCAATTCAACGGAAGCCTTCCAAGAAGTTTGGCGCTGCGGGCAGAGAAAACTGGCAAAATAACGGGTGAGGAGCGGCGCAAATTTTTGAGGGTTTCTGCTCGCAGGGGCACCGCTATTTGCTCATAGATGACCAAGTTTTCAACCGACAAGGGGGCGCTGCGAAAATGCTCTGCCATGTCGACGGTTGTGTGGGTGCCCCGCAGGTGCAGCAGCGGCCCGTCTTGGCAGGCCGTTGGCAGGGCGTCGCATAGGGCTCTGGCGGTATCGGCCAAATGATATGCGTTTAGCCCAAGCGCGCGCGCGGCCTGGCTCGTGGCGTCTCCGACGCAATAGCATGGCAACTGCGACCCTCTGAGTGCCATTGGCAAATATCGAAGCGCATTGGCAGAGGTGATAATCAACCCCCGATAGGCTGCGACGTCGCAGGGAGCCTCGACCGGGGCGATCTTCATGATGGGGTCAATTGTGATGTGATCTGGCTGGACGCCCTGCTCTATGAGCTCATCGGCAAATTGATGTGCTTGGGCTTGAGGGCGTGTGAGCAATATATGGGGCAAACGTCCACCGTAGGATTGAGCAGGAACTACAAGGATGTTAGGCCTTGGGACAAATTTGCGCAACAGGGGCCGAGCAATGAGCAAATCGAAGGACGTATCATGACAGTGTGCATTCTGGGTGCTGGCGCTTTCGGTACGGCGCTGGCGGTGGCCCTGTCGGATCGCCATGACGTTCGCCTCTGGGGCCGCGATGGCGCTGCGCTCGCAGAGGTGGCGCAGAGCCGCAAATCACCGCGGTTGCCCAATGTCACCCTGGCTGAAAATATCACCGTGACCGATGATGCAAACACCGCTTTGCAGGGTACGGAGTTCATATTGTGTGCCATTCCCTTGCAAGCCACCGCTGAGGCCTTGAGCGATCTGACGCCATTGTTTGCGGGCCAGCCATTAATTGGCTGCAGCAAGGGGATAGATCTGGCGACTGGTCTGGGTGGCTATTCGGTGTTGCGATCTGTTTATAAGACGGGTCCTTCGGGCGTGCTGACCGGTCCAAGCTTTGCCGTAGACATCGCAAAGGGCTTGCCAACGGCCTTGACCCTGGCCGCTGAGGCGCAAGAGAATGTCAGCGCGTGGCAGGCGGCCTTATCCACAGAGACATTGCGGCTTTATACTTCGGGAGACCCTATTGGGGCTGAGCTTGGCGGGGCGTTAAAAAATGTCATGGCCATCGCCTGTGGTGCCACAATTGGAGCGGGTCTTGGGCAGAGCGCTCGGGCGGCGTTGATCACGCGCGGACAGGCCGAAATCACCCGCTTTGCGGTGAAACTTGGCGCGCAACCCGAAACTTTGGCGGGTCTGGCGGGCTTTGGCGATCTTTGCCTGACCTGCACGTCAGAGAAATCACGAAACTATCAATTTGGTCTGGCCGTTGGACAGGACGAGGTTTTTGACAAGGCCATAACTGTAGAAGGCAGGGCCACGGCATTGGCTCTTTTGCCGATCATGGAGCGTCTTGACATAGATATGCCGATTGCAAAAGCGGTTGCGGGCCTGTGTGCGGGTACGATAACCGTAGCGCAAGCTATGGCAGCGCTTATGGCGCGGCCCCTCAGAAAGGAAATATAATGCGTATTGCTGTTATCACCCGCGATAAACCAGGACATTTGCATCTGCGTGTGGAGACCCGAGACGCGCATCTGGCCTATATCAAGGAAACCGGCATCGTTGAAATGGCGGGTCCGTTTTTGGACGACACGGAGCAAATGTGCGGTTCGCTGATTGTTCTGGAGGTGGAGAACATGGCCGCAGCACAGGCTTGGGCCGATAATGACCCCTATAATAAGGCCGGATTGTTCGAAAGTGTGACCTTGAGCCAGTGGAAGAAAGTCATCGGCTAATGGCCTATTGGTTGTTCAAATCGGAGCCAGCCACCTGGTCCTGGGCAGATCAACAGGCAAAAGGGACGGTCGGAGAAGAGTGGGACGGCGTGCGCAATTATCAGGCCCGCAACAATATGCGCGCTATGCAGCTGGGCGATCAGGCGTTTTTCTATCATTCGCAAACACAAAAAGCGATTGTGGGTATTGTCGAGGTCTGCGCGCTGCCGCATCAAGACAGTAAAACCGAGGATCCAAGGTGGGATTGTGTTGATATCCGCGCTGTCAGATCATTGGCCAAACCTGTCACCTTGACCATGTGTAAAGCAGATCCGCGATTGGCCGAGATGGCTTTGGTGAAATATACACGGCTTTCGGTGCAACCGGTGCGCGATGAGGAATGGCAAATTATTCTTGAAATGTCAGAGTGTTGAGAGGGCAATTGCCCTTGACATAGAGTCTCAACATTTTTAGCATCAATACGTTTTCAAAGTAGACATATTATGTGACTTTTCAGTGTATTGGCGGCGGCGGCCGCATCATTTTGCTTTGGTGCCGTTTGGTACATGGTATTGTCTGGCCCTTGGATGGCCGCTTCTGGTGTGCCGCAGGATGCAGATGGCAAGCCGTTGAATGCGTCAAACCCACGCCCCTATATTTTGAGTGCGGTCTCGGCGGTTCTGGTGGCTGGGATGATGCGCCATGTGCTCGCGGCCAGTGTCGTGACCTCCGTGTCTGGTGGCGCAATTGCAGGGTTTGGCATTGAGGCGTTTTTGATTGTACCCTGGATGATGATGAACAATGAATTCGGCGACAAGCCCCTTCAATTAACTGTTATTGACAGCGGTTATGCGGTGATCGGATGCACACTTATGGGCACTGTCTTAATGCTGTTTTGATCCTGAGCATGGTTTGGCGAAAGCGTGGGAATAATCCACGCCTAGCCCTTGATCTTTGGGGGCCATATCTCATATGCAAAGGACAAGCTAAGAGGAGCGCCAGAAATGACCAGAGCTTTAACCCGTATTCAGGAGTTCCTTAAGCTGGAAGCCAGCGCCGGATTGGTGCTGATGGCTATGGCGATTTTGGCCATGATCTTTGCCAATACCAACCTTGCTTCGGTCTATTCTGGAATATTGGACACCAATGTTCGCATTGGGATCGCCAGTTTTGAGATATCAAAACCTGCACTATTGTGGATCAATGACGGATTGATGGCGATTTTCTTCTTCTTGGTCGGTCTGGAGATCAAGCGTGAAGTTCTCGCCGGTGAGCTGTCGAGCTTTGATAAGGCTGCCCTGCCCATTATAGCGGCACTCGGCGGAATGGCCGTGCCTGGTTTGGTCTATTATTTTATCAACTCCGGATCTCCGGAAACCCTTGTTGGTTGGGCTATTCCGACCGCAACAGATATTGCTTTTGCGCTTGGAATTTTGGCTCTGGTCGGCAGCCGGGCGCCTTTGGCGCTGAAAGTTTTCCTTCTGGCCGTAGCCATCATTGATGACCTTGGCGCAATTGTCATTATTGCTGTATTTTATACGTCAGAACTGTCCACCAATGCGCTGACGCTTGCGCTGATTGGCTTTGCTATTGCGGTCGGGTTGAACCGAGCGGGGGTGAAGCGCGCGGCGCCCTATGTTTTAATTGGCGTCTTGATGTGGGTTTTTGTTTTGAAGTCCGGCGTGCATGCGACCCTGGCTGGGGTGATGATTGCCCTGACCGTGCCGATGAAGCGCGAGGACGGCGATCACTCTTTGCTGCACCATCTTGAGCATGCCCTGCACCCTTGGGTTGCCTATATGATTTTGCCGATTTTTGCATTTGCCAATGCGGGCGTCACACTCACGGGTCTGACTTGGGCCGATTTTGCGCAGCCTTTGACCTTGGGTATTGCCGCTGGACTGTTCCTAGGAAAACAGATTGGCGTCATGGGTGCGACAGTTCTTGCCGTCAAAACTGGCTTTGCGCGCTTGCCAGAGGGTGTCACCTGGAGGCACATCTATGGTATTGCCGCGCTGACTGGAGTGGGCTTCACGATGAGTCTTTTCATTGGATCTCTGGCCTTTGGGGCCGATGATGAGATGAATGCCGTGCGCTTGGGTGTTTTGCTCGGATCTGTGGTTTCGGGTTTATTTGGCTATGCAATTTTGCGCAGCGCGCCACAAAAAACGTCGATAGCAAAAGATGAGGCTATACGAAGCTAAGACTCTCTGGGCTTTAATGATTTTGGTCAAGCTGCACCACAAGGATGTAATAGTTTTAACGCTCAGACTGTCTAAACATGGCTCGCTATTTCGACCTCCACAGTTCTGAGTGTACTGCATGCCCTAGTGGGCAATAAAGATGTCTTGGCCTGCCGTGATCAAGACGATCTGGACGCATTTGTACAATAGAAAATTATGTTAGTTGCTCAGCTGGCACACTTTAAAATTTTCATCACAGGCGTGGTTTCTCTGTCCAAAATCCTGGAAGGCGAGTCTTGATTCCTTAAAATTTGATGTTGCTTGGTCAATAATGACTGCGAGTTGCCGATAAATTCTAATATGGTGTACAAAATTGATAAAAATTTCACCACTTCTCTCTTTTTGTATATAAAAAGTATTACCCTTTGTGGTAAAAATATTTGTAGAAAAGTGACTGTTGCCGCAAAAATCATGCACTGGTTGAACGACCAACCGCGATTTCAGGGAGGAAAACATGAAATCTCTATTTAACACAGTTGCTGCTGTTGCAGTTGCGACAACAGGGGCTACTGCGGTCTCTGCCCAAGATCTTACAATTGCGATCGTGAACAACGGTCACATGATCAACATGCAAAAAGTTGCTGAGGCATACACAGCCGAAACCGGCGTAAACCTGAACTGGGTATCTTTAGAAGAAGGCGTTTTGCGCGAGCAGGTTACTTCTGACACAGCCACCGGTGGTGGTCAGTACGACATCATCAACATCGGCATGCAAGAAGCTCCAATCTGGGGTGCTGCTGGTTGGATTGAGCCACTGAACTTCGGCGCTGATTATGACGTTGACGACATGCTGCCAGCAATGCGCAACGGCTTGTCTCACAACGGCACATTGTATGCGGCACCATTTTATGGCGAATCTTCAATGGTCATGTACCGTAAAGATTTGACAGATGCTGCTGGCGTTGTTGTGCGTGACAACGACTCATGGGCAAATGTTAAAGGTGCTGCAATGGCAATGCACGACCCAGACAATGGCGTTTATGGTGCTTGTTTGCGCGGTAAACCCGGTTGGGGCGACAACATGGCGTTCATCACTACTGTTGTGAACTCTTTCGGTGGCGCTTGGTTTGATGCGGACATGCGTCCTGCTTTGGACACTGCTGCATGGAATGAAGCTATCAACTTCTATGTTGATCTGCTTGGTAACTACGGACCTCCAGGCTCCGAAGGCAACTCCTTCAACGAGATTCTAGCTCTGTACAACGAAGGCAAGTGTGGCATGTGGATTGACGCCACAATCGCGGCATCTTTCTTGAAAGTTGACGGCGTTGCATATGCGCAATCTCCAAATGCTGGTAACCCAGTGGGTGCAAATTGGTTGTGGGCATGGGCAATGGCTGTTCCTACAGGTTCACCAAACTCAGAAGCAGCACATGCCTTCATCGAGTGGGCGACTTCTAAAGCATACATCCAAGCTGTAGCAAACCACCCAGATTTCGGCTGGGCTTCTGTTCCAACAGGTACACGTGCTTCCACATATGCCTACCCTGAGTTCCAGGCCGTTGCAGGATTTGCAGCAGCTGAAATGGCAGCGATTGAATCGGCAGCTCCGGCTGCGACAGATCTGAAGCCATACGTTGGTGTTCAGTTTGCGGCGATACCTGAATTCCCAGAAGTGGGCTCAGCGGTTGCGCAAGAAATGGCTGCTGCATTGTCCGGCGCGAAATCAGTAGAAGATGCTTTGGCTGCGGCTCAAGCGGCTGCTGTATCCATTATGGATGAAGCGGGCTACTAATCGGTTCCTTCCGATGAAAGGGGAGGCGGTGTGCCTAGCATGCCGCCTCCCCTGACACTTCCACTCTACCAAAGTATTAAACCCAATCCCCATATCCAAGGATTACCCTCCCATGGCCAACCGCACGCTTCCAAGATTGTTGCAAGCCCCCGCAGTTATAATGCTGCTGTTGTGGATGCTGGTACCACTGGGAATGACGCTGTTTTTTTCGTTCATTCGTTACGTTCTGAATAGCCTGCGCCGGCCAGAATGGACCACCCCTTCCATCGAGAATTGGCGTGGCTTGGGAAACTATAAGTATGTGCTTGATGCCAAAGATTTTTGGTTCGCAATACAAAATAGTGTTTTCATCGTTGTCAGTATTTTGATC
>Ga0257126_1001943_pt1 | contig 14110 bp, 9 predicted proteins | sample SI060_120mmetaG_FD_190151 | JGI IMG/M metagenome (GOLD analysis project Ga0257126, IMG submission 190151) | Marine microbial communities from Saanich Inlet, British Columbia, Canada - SI060_120m | ecosystem: Environmental > Aquatic > Marine > Inlet | place: Canada: British Columbia | collected... | reverse complement strand
ATATTCCTAATGTCTTTCTTGTTTTATCTAATCCTCCTGACATTATTAGCAACAAGTCACCATCTTCACAACCTGCTTTTGCTGCCCATGCATTTCTAGCATCTTCATCAAAAAACTTATCTACTGTTGATTTTGATGTTCCGTCCTCATTGTATTTACAATAGATAAGCCCTGTTGCCCCTACCTGTGGCGTTTTCACAAAGTTGACTAATTTATCTAATTGTTTACGCGTATAGTTTGCACATCCTTTTGCATTAATGGCAAGTACTGCTTCTGAATTATCAAACACACCAAAATCCTTCCCTTGGCACTCTGCATTCATTTCTACAAAAGCCATATCAAATCTGATATCTGGCTTGTCCGAACCATACAAAGCCATAGCATCATCATAAGTCATTCTTGGGAATTCTGCTAACTCAACACCTTTTACTTCTTTAAGTAAATGCCTTGTTAATCCTTCAAACATATTAAGGATATCTTCTTGTTCAATAAAGGACATTTCACAGTCAATTTGAGTAAACTCTGGCTGTCTGTCGGCACGCAAATCTTCATCTCTAAAGCATTTCACAATTTGATAATACTTATCAATTCCACCTACCATAAGCAATTGCTTAAAGGTTTGTGGCGATTGTGGTAAAGCATAAAACTGCTTTTCGTTCATTCTACTTGGTACTACAAAATCCCTTGCTCCTTCAGGTGTTGATTTTATTAAGTAAGGCGTTTCTACCTCAATAAATCCTTCAGAGTTTAAGAAGTTTCTCGTTTCAGTAGAAACTTTTGCTCTTAGCATTAAGTTTTCTTTAACAGGATTTCTTCTGATATCTAAATAGCGGTATTTCATTCTTATTTCATCACCACCATCTGTTTCATCTTCAATTGTAAAAGGTGGCGTTTTTGATGCGTTTAAAATAGTAAGTTCACTCACTTCAATTTCAATTTCTCCAGTAGGAATTTTTTTATTTTTTGATGTTCTTTCAATCACTTCCCCTTCAACTTGGATAACAAATTCACGGCCTAATTTTCTACCATCAGTACATAAATCAGCATTTACATCCATATTAAAGGCCAATTGAGTGATACCGAATCTATCTCTCAAATCAACAAAAGTCATACCTCCTAAATCTCTTGTTTTTTGCACCCATCCACTTAGGGTTACTTTTTCTGAAACATTATTTATGTTTAACGTTCCGCAATTGTGTGTTCTTAACATGTTTAAAAATATTTGCTGCAAATTTAACACATTAGTTTTGTAATTTCGCACTATGGAAATAAATCCTTTTGATGATACTTATTTTATGAAAGAAGCCTTGAAAGAGGCACAAAAAGCATTTGTAAAGGATGAGGTTCCTGTTGGCGCAGTTATAGTTTGTGAAAATCAAATTATTGCAAAAGCTCATAATTATACAGAAACCTTAAATGATGTAACTGCTCATGCCGAGATGCAAGCTTTTACTGCTGCTGCTGATTATTTAGGAGGAAAATACTTAAATGAATGCACATTATACGTAACATTAGAACCTTGCGTAATGTGTGGGGGAGCATCCTATTGGACGCAATTAAAAAAAATTGTTTTTGGAGCTGCTGATGAAAAAAGAGGATTCTCCATACTTTCAGAAAATATTTTACATCCAAAAACTGAAGTCGAAAGCGGATTAATGAAAGAAGAATGCAGTAAATTATTAACTGATTTTTTTCAATCAAAAAGATAAATAAGCGTATTTTTGCACTAATAAAAATATAAAATTATGAATTATCCAGAAGAAATGTGTGCACCTATGCGTGCCGATTTAACATCAGCAGGTTTTGTAGAATTAAAAACTGCTGAAGCAGTATCGGATTTACTAGATAAAAAAGAAGGAACTGTATTAGTTATGGTGAATTCAGTATGTGGTTGTGCGGCAGGAAACGCTAGGCCAGCCGTAAAAATGACAACTAAATTTGATAAGAAAGTAGATACTTTTGCTACTGTATTTGCAGGGCAAGATATTGGTGCTGTTGCTAAAGCAAGAGAATATATGGCTCCATTTCCTCCTTCATCACCAGCAATTGCAGTTTTTAAAGACGGGAAATTAGTTCATTTTATTGAACGTCATCATATTGAAGGTCGTTCAGCTGAAATGATTGCTGAAAATATTAAAGATTGTTTTGATCAAATCTGTTAAGAATTTTCACTTAATATTTAGTTAATTTAGAGGTGATATTCACCTCTTTTTTTTACTTCAATTTTTTGAAGAAAATATTTATGGTGAAGTGTTTAAAAAATTTGTATCTTGCGAGCTTAATAAAAGATTATAAATATTTTTAATAATATGAAGAAGATATTACTTTTTACATGTGTCATTTTTTTGAGTTTAACTACTGAATTATTTGCTCAACCTATAAATCTAACAACTACAAATATTTTAGCTACTAGTGCAGATTTAAATTGGGATGCATCTCCTTGTGGTGGTAATGTAACTTTACACTATAAAGTACTTGGGACATCCTGGGCAGGGACAGCTGTTAATCCGGCTTTATCTCCTTTTGCTTTAACAGGTTTAAATACTAACACTTCTTACCAGTGGAGAGTAAAATGTTCAGGTACCTCCAATTGGTCTTCTATAGAGAATTTTTCTACAGGACTTACGGGCTGTACAGATGCTTTAGCATGTAACTATGATTCTGCGGCTACTATAGATGATGGCTCTTGTACCATGCCTGGCTGTACAAATACTAGTGCTGCAAATTATGACCCATCAGCTGGATGTGATGACGGTTCATGCATAATCCCCACAATAGCCACAGCATTTATTTCACAACCAATTTTATGTAATGGTGGCTTTACTACAGATGAAATGCAAATTGATGTAAATCAGACAGCTCCTGCAACTGTATATTCATGTGTTGTAGGACAATTATTTAGTAATGGTTATTTTCTTTCTTACCTTACTACAAATCAGACTACTACTACAAGTTTAAATTTACAAGGGTTTAATCCGAATGTTGATTATTGTGTTCGAATAGTAGATTCTGCTGCATACTATTCTGGAAATGATATTGGATTTGGAGGTAGTGCTAGTGGGACAAGTACGGTAGGTGTATATGATGAGTTTTGCTCAATTAATTTTTCTGAACCAGCTCAACTTGTAGCAACTACAAGTGTTGTTGCTAGTAATCAATGCGCAGGTGATTGTATAGCAGCTGAAGATTTAATAATTAGCGGAGGGACAGGTCCTTTTAGTTTTTCTGTAAATGGAGCGGCTTCAATAAATTTGGCTGCTGGTGATTCTACATATTCTTTTACAGGGCTTTGTGCAGGGCAATATGATATTGTAGTTACGGATGCAAATGGCTGCTCAACATCTCCTTCAACTACAACATTTATCATTGCTCCAATTGCATCTATTTCTCCAACAGGTTCTGTTTCAGTGTTTAATTTGAATGGATATAATGTTTCTTGTAATGGTGCAAATGATGGTTCAATTACAGCAAGTGCTAGTGGTGGTACAGGAATATTTACATACTCAATTGATGGAATTAATTTTCAGTCCAACGCTCTTTTCTCTGGTTTATCTGCAGGAACTTATACTATTACATATAAAGATGCAAATGGATGTATTGCAACAGAGCAACTGACCTTGAATGAGCCTCCCAATTTATCAGGAATTGCTAATATAACTCAAGTTGTAGATTGTTTTGGAGCAAGTACTGGAGAAATTACTTTTGATGTTGATGTAACTCAACCTGGCGTACCACCATATCAATATTCAATTGATAATGGGGGAAATTATCAGTCATCAGAGGTGTTTAGTAATCTTCCTGGAAATATTACTTATAATGTTATGATAGAGGATAATAATGGATGTCAATACACATCATCTATTTATTTAGCTGAACCAGCACAAATTATTTATTCACCTATTTTGAGTGATAATAATGGATATGAAATCACTTGTAATGGAAACTCTGATGGTGAAATTGACTTTGGCTCACCAATTGGAGGGACTGCACCTTTAGAGTATTCAATTGATAATGGCTTGAATTATTCCCCAGCACCATTTTTCAATTTATTAATTGCAGGCTCATATGATTTAATAATTAGAGATGCAAACTTGTGTACTGAACCTATTACTGTTGTGTTAGAGGAACCGGGAATTTTTACTATTCCAGCAACTGTAACAAATCCTATAAGTTGTTTTGAAGATTGTAATGGAACTGTTGCAATTAATCCTGCTAATGCAGTAGGAATAGTAGTTTATACTTTAGATGCAGGGGCGCAACAAACTACTCCTTCATACTCTGGGTTGTGTGGAGATATAACAAATCCTACTCCTTACGTAATTGACGCAACAGATGATAATGGTTGTATTGCTCAAGAAATTGTAAGTTTATCTGAACCAACTGATTTTGTTTATTCGCCACTTACATCAACAGATGAATACTGTCTGCAATCTAATGGGACAGCTTCAATTAATGTTACTTCTGGTGGTACAGGAGGATATTCTTATTCATGGAATGATGGACAAACATCAGCTACAGCTACTAATCTTATTGCAGGAGGTTATCATGTTACTGTTACAGATGGTAATGGATGTACACTTATAGAAACTATTTCTGTAGGTACTGATATAGGCTTTACAGTATCATTTACAACTGTTGAGCCTTGTTTGGGACCAAATAGTGGTTCAGCAACAGTTTTTGCAACAGGAATGACACCTTATACATATCAATGGAGTGATGCAAACGGCATAATTGCAGGAGCAACTTCTGCAACAATTTCTAATATTCCTATAGGTACTTATTCTGTAGTTGTTGAAGATGCCACAACTTGTCAGATAACTGGTACTGTTGATGTTAATACACCTGTTAATCCCATTCAAATAGATTCATTAATAATTACAGGCAATTCATGTTTTGGAATTAATGATGCTCAAATTGAGGTATTATCAATTGGAGGCCAGGGGCCATATTTATATTCTATTACAGGATTCCCTCCGCAATCAAATCCAGTGTTTAGTAATTTATCCCCGAATACAATTACTATCCAAGCAATTGATGCAAACAGTTGTTATGCGGATTCAACTATCATATTATCTTATCCTGGTCAACTAGTAATAGATAGCACTGTATTTACGCACATTAGCTGTTTTGGAGAAGATGATGGTGCAATACAAGACATTATATTCACAGGAGGAACAGCTCCTTTTGAATATTCAATTAATGGAGTAACCTTCCAGTCTTACCCTCTATTTAATGATTTAGAACCTGGATGGCATACAGTTGAGGTGTTTGATATCAATAATGGAGTAAACGGCATTACATGTGCTACTTCAGATCAAATTTTTATAAATGAACCAACTCCATTAAATGCAACTTTAACACCATCCGATTGGAATAATTATCAAGTATTATGTAATGGTGGAAATTCAGGTTATTTAGATGTAACTGCTTCTGGAGGAACATTGCCTTATTATACAATTTATAATATAGATACTACTTTTGGGTCTGCTTCACAGATTACTGGATTAGGTGCTGGGAATCACACTTTTGTAGTAGAGGATGCTAATGGTTGTGCTCACACAGAAACAATTATGTATAATGAGCCAGATCCTATTGATATTTCATTTTCACCTACACATGTTAGTTGTGTAGCTTGGAGTAATGGAGCCGCTACTGCTATTGTTTCTGGAGGTGTAGGTACTGCGACATCTTATACATATTTGTGGGATAATGGAGCGACAACATATTCTATAGATGGATTATCAGCAGGGAATTATAATATTGAGGTTACAGATATTCATGGTTGTTCAAGTTTAGGTTCAGTTGATATATTTGATAATAACGCTCTAAGTGTAGCACCCGCAAGTGTAACTAATGTTGGTTGTTATGGAGAATGTGATGGAGAAATTATACTCAATGTTAGTGGTGGAATTCAATTTACAGGTTCAACTCTTTATAATTATCAATGGAATGATTACTTAAATCAAGCTACAAACCCTGCAGTTGGGCTTTGTGCAGATAGTACTAGTAATACTGCAGAATATATTTGTGTTATTACAGATGCTCAAGGATGTGAGTTGATAGATACTGTAAGCATAACTCAAAATAATGAATTAATTGTTCAATCAGAAATAATTGATGCAATTTCTTGTTTTGGAGAAGCTGATGGTAAGATAAAAGCAACAGTAACAGGTGGAAATCCAGTATATAATTATACTTGGTCAAATACAATTCCTATACAAACAACTGCAATTGCAAGCAACTTACATGCCGGATCTTATATTGTTGAGGTTGAGGATAATAATGGCTGTAAAGATACTGCTGCAATATATTTATATCAACCAGATTCGCTACAAGTATCAATAACAGATATTGATATTGATTGTTTTGCAGGAGGCACAGGTTCTATTGAGGCACTTGCAAATGGAGGCACACCTTTCTTAGGTATCCCTCCACAATATGAATATACATGGCTGAATGAGAGTGGATCAATAATTTCTACTGATATGGTTGATAATGATATAAATGCAGAGATAACTGGACTTGTACCAGGATTCTATACAGTAAAGGTTGTAGATTTAAATGGATGTACTGTAATTTCAGAATCAGTTTCAATTACTGAGCCATCAGATGGTTTAGAAATGTCAGTTGATTACTATGATCAAGCGTGTGATATTAGTGCATATGCTACTGTATACCCTGTTGGGGGGACTCCTCCATATTCATATGATTGGACAACATATGGGCCAACAACCAATTCAACACAACTTTTAGATGCTGGTTCAAATACTGCATATACGGTAACATTAATTGATGATAATGATTGTGAAATCTCAGAAGAGATCTTTGTAACAGGATATCAAAATGTTTTCATACCAGGCTTCTTAGATGCTGTAGGACCCTATACAATTTGTTTAGGACAAGATATAGATATAGATATAGATGAAAGGGATGGATTGACTTATACTTGGAGTGATGGAGTTATAGCAGGAGATAGAAATATTTATACGGATACTATTTTAGCATTTGGACAAACAATTACAACTACTTATACATTAACTATTCAAGATAATGCTAACTGCTCACAGGATGTAGAGGTGGTAGTAACCTATTCTGCAGATGTTGATCCTGAGCCATCATCTAATCCTGGTGTAGAACATGGTAAATACCCTGTTGTAGTGAGTGGAGAAAGCATATATATTTACTCAGACAATGATAATTGTCAGAATTATACATGGGCCTGGGCTTTAGATACTGTTTCTGAACAATCAGTTACTGTTAGTCCACAAGAATCAGGGTGGTATTATGTAGATGTAAAGGATTTTGATGGTTGTTTAGGCTATGATTCTATTTATGTTGTTGTGGGGGTAAAGCCTTATGAAGCAATTACTCCAAATGGTGATGGATATAATGACACCTGGACTCCATTAGATATTGCATCTTATAAAGATGCTTTAGTACAAGTATTTAATAGATGGGGAGGTTTAGTTTTTGAATCAAAAGGTGGAGATAGTTATACGAATCCTTGGGATGGGACAAATAAAGGTGAAGAATTAGCTGTAGGTACTTATTACTATATAATTGACTTGAATACAGGTGATGAACCTCAAACGGGTCCTATTACAATTATCAGATAATATGAAAATTATAAAAATGAAAAGAATATCAATTTTACTATTTGTAATTTGTTTTGGAGGTATTTTAAAAGCACAACAACTCCCTCAAATTACTCAATATATGATGAATAATTATGCAATAAACCCTGCTGTTGCTGGAATGTATGATTATTATCAAGTGAATACTACTATAAGAAACCAATGGCAAGGGATGAATGATGGACCAAGGACTACTATCATGAGTATTTATGGTAAGCATAGTAGAAATGTAGGTTTAGGAGGTACAGTTTTTAATGATGTTACTGGACCAACAAGTAGAGTAGGCGGATCTATGTCTTATACATATTCTTTGACTATTACTCAATCAATGAAGTTAGCATTAGCACTTTCTGGAGGGTTTACTCAGTTTAAAATAATTAAGGAGGGTATTTCAGTAGAAGATCAAAATGACCCATTAATGGAAGGAGGAGATGTTGTAAGATCTTTACCAGATGCAACTTTTGGTGTTAATTTGAGTGGTGATAAATGGTATTTAGGTATGGCAGTTCCGCAATTATTGAGTTCAGAATTACATTTAATGGATGATGATTTTGCAAGAATATATGATACTACAAGTCAGAGTGGTAAGTTAGCGAGCCATATATATGTTCTAGGTTCTTATAAGCATTCTTTGAATTCTGGAATTACTATTGAACCATCTTTCTTTTTAAAGTCAGTAGCTGGAGCTAAAACACAAATTGACTTTGGAGTTAAAACAGGATATAAAGAAATGTTTTGGCTAGGGATGAATTATAAGATGAACAATGATTTGTCATCAATGGCAGCTTTATTGGGATATAATATTAACGACAGATTTAATATTGGATACTCATTTGGGCTACCTTCATCAGAAACTAGCGCTTATCAATCTGGTTCGCATGAGTTTATGTTAGGAATAAAATTCCCTAATTAGATTAGTAAGAAAAAAGCCCTCATGATTATGAAGGCTTTTTTTATGTTGTATAAAGTGGTTAGATTAATACAACCCAAAACAAGTATTACGACAGTACAAATATATGCACAGTTTCTATATACTTCTAAGTATCAGGTTTACAAGATGTTAACAAAAAACTGTTAATTTTTTTGCTAATTATTACTAGAGTTGATGAGTATAAATATCTAAATTTTAGTTAATAAATCATCTACTATTAATTAATTTGGATTTTTAATTTTAGGATAAAATACAATTAAATTAATTGTTAGTTTATACAACAGATTGTATTTGGTATATTTGTGATTCATAAACGAAAAGTATGAAAATTGCAATTCTGGGGACTAGAGGTATCCCAAATAATTATGGGGGATTTGAGCAATGTGCGGAAAATCTCTCTGTAGGCCTTGTTGAAAATGGTTATGATGTTACAGTTTATTCTATTGACTCTCACCCTTATCAATCTAAAATATTTAAAGGTGTTAATATAATAAAGAAATACTGTCCTGAAAATAAGATTGGATCAGCAGCACATTTTATTTATGATTTCATTTGTTTAAAAGATGCATTAAAAAAAGACTTTGATGTTATATTTGAGTTTGGATACCAGAGTGTTGCTATTTCATTTGTATTGTTGCCAATCAAAAAATCTGTTATAGTAACCAATATGGATGGTCTTGAATGGAAAAGAGCTAAGTGGTCTCCTTTTGTAAAAAAACTTACAAAGTGGTTTGAGAAACTTGCTTCAGAAAAGTCAACTTTCCTAATTTCAGATAATAAAGGAATCCAAGATTATATCAAACAAAAATATAATAAAGAATCTGTAATGATTCCTTATGGTGCTGATAAGGTTAATCCGAAAAAAGAGTTCTTAACTAAATATAACGTTACAATTCAGGATTACTTCTTATTAATAGCAAGATTAGAGCCTGAAAATAATATTGAAATGATTCTTGATGGATATTTAAGTAGTGAACATCCTACTAGGTTTTTAGTTGTTGGAAATACAGAAACATCTTATGGAAAATATTTGATGGTTAAATATATTCAATCAGATATTGTGTTTTTAGGTAGCATTTTTAATAAAGAACATTTAGATAGTTTAAGAAAATTTGCAAAAGTATATTTTCATGGACATTCAGTTGGTGGAACTAATCCAGCTTTATTAGAGGCAATGGCAGCAAAAGCATTTATTTTTGCACATAACAATGTATTTAATAGAGATGTTCTGGAGGATAATGCATTTTTCTTTAAGAATTCTAATGAGGTACAACATCTTCTTAATTGTTTAAAAGATATAGAGAAATCTAAAAAAGAGAAGATTTCAAATAATAGTATTAAAATTGATAATGAGTATTCACATCAAAATATTACAAATCAATATATTAATTTAATAGAAAAAATATCTAGATGAGAATAGTCATTATAACACAAGATGAACCTTTTTATTTAAGAAGTAGCTTACAACAATTTCTTAATTTATTGCCAGAAAAACACCAAGTTGTTGGGTGTGTAGTAAGTACTGTTTCTCCTTTTGGAAAACAAGAAAGTTTTTTGAAAAAAGCATTACAGACATTAAATGTTTTTGGTATTAGATTCTTCCTATATTACTCATTAAAGTTTATTTTTTCTAAACTTAATAGTTCTAACTCCCTTGATTCATTTTTAAGAACAAACAATATAGAAAAGATTTTATTAGATAAATCAATAAATAATAAAGAGTCAATTGAAATTATAAAATCATATAAACCAGATTTATTAATCTCAATATTAGGTAATCAAATTTTTAAGAATGAGATAATTAATCTAGCTCCTAAAGGATGTCTTAATCTTCATACCTCATTATTGCCAAAGTACAGAGGATTAATGCCAACTTTCTGGGTGATGAAAAATGATGAAAAATATACTGGAGTATCAGTGTTTTATGTGAATGAAGGAATTGATACAGGCCCTATTATAGTTCAGAAGAAAGTTGAGATTGGAAATAGAAATCAAGAAGAACTAATTAAACATACAAAGATGATTGGCATGAAATCAATTGTTGAGGCTGTTGAAATAATTGATATTGGTAATGTAGAAACATTAGAAAATAATAATGAGGATCAGACTTATTTTAGTTTCCCTAAGAAAGAAGATGTGGCTATATTTAAGAAACGAAAGAAGAAGTTTTTTTAATGAAAATACTAACTTTTGACATAGAAGAGTGGTTTCATATTATTCATAAATATCCTGAAGATATATTAGATAAATGGGATAATTATGAAGTTCGTATTCATAAAGGAATGGATAAAATATTACAGGTTTTATTGGAGAATGATGTAAAGGCTACATTTTTTGTTGTTGGGTATATTGCCAGAAAACATCCTGAAATTATTAAAAGAATACATGATTTGGGCTTTGAAATTGCTGCTCATTCTGATATGCATAAAGCGGCTTATAAACAAAGTAGAAAAGAATTCAAATTGGATTTATCTGATTGCATAAGTAGTATAGAGAATATAACTGGGGAAAAGGTAATATCTTATAGGGCTCCAGCATTCTCAATTAAAAAGGAAAATGTTTGGGCTTTTGAAGTTTTGAATGAATTAGGAATTGAGTATGATGCATCAATTTTCTCAGCCAAAAGAGATGATGGTGGTTTTGATGATTTTGAGTTAGCAACTCCATCAATTATTAAATATAACGGAATATCAATTAAAGAATTCCCAATGAGCATTGACACGTTTATGGGAAGAAAATTTGTAGCTTCTGGAGGTGGTTATTTTCGTTTCTTCCCTTATTGGTTTATTGCAAAATTGCTCAAAGATGCAGATTATACAATGACATATTTTCATCCAAGAGATTTTGACCCTAGCCAGCCTATATTAGATGGACTTTCATTAAAAAGAAAATTTAAGTCCTATTATAATTTAAGTACTTCTTATGTTAAGTTAAGGCAATTAGTGTGTGATTTTGATTTTATTGATATGAGGGAGGCAGCTGAAATTGTTAATTGGAATAATGTTCCAATTATAGATTTAAGTCTTCATTCAAACGATAAATAAATCAGAAGCGATTGCATCTGCAAAGGCTTTACCTTTTTGAGTTAATGTTATGATATTTTCTTCTGATAAAATGTATTTTTTACTTATCCATTTTTCAATTTCTTTTAAAAAATGAGCGTGAATTTCTGCTCCAAATTTATTTTGAATTATAGCACTATCTACCCCCCAAATGGTTCTTAAAGAAGTTAAAACATATTCATTATACTGTTGCTCTGTACTAAGTATTTCAGTCTCAAAATATGTTGTTTTGTTAGATATTCCTTCAATGTATTTTTTATTTGAGGAGACATTCCATCTTCTGCTTTTTCCATTAAAAGAATGAGCTGATGGCCCAATTCCTAAATAATATTGACTTTTCCAATATGAAGAATTATGATTTGAGAAATAACCCTCTTTTCCAAAATTAGATATTTCATAATGAATGAAATTGTTTTCTTTTGCTTTTTCTTGTAAAAAATTGAATTGCTCAATAATATTTTCGTCATTAGGCAAACTTACTTTCTTAGTTTCTACAAGATGATTTAGGGCAGTTTTCTTTTCAACTGTTAGTGCGTAAGGAGAAAAATGCTGAATATTTAGTGCAAACATTTTACTTAGATTCTCCTCCCATTTGGATAAGGTTTGATTTGGCAGTCCGTAAATCAAGTCAATAGTAATATTTTTAAACCCTACCATTTTAGCTAGATGAATACAATTTTCTGCTTCTGAAGAATTATGTGATCTATTCATAAATTTTAAATCAGCATCATCAAATGATTGTATCCCTATGCTTAATCGATTAATCCCTAAGTTTTTTAATGAGGTTAATTTTTTTTCATTCAAATCATCAGGATTACATTCTAGTGTAATTTCAGCATTATCAGCAATAGAATAATTTTCCCCTATTTGGCTTAATATTTTTTTAATATCAATATCATCTAAAATAGAGGGAGTTCCTCCTCCAAAATAAATGCTCCTAATTTTTTGTTGATTTAAATAGCTTACCCTTTCTACAATTTCCTTTTCTATACTTTTTAGCATTTCAATTTTATCTTTTTGAGCGATTCTAAAATGAAAATCACAGTAAGTACATGCTTGTTTACAGTAGGGAATATGAATATAGATGCTTGCCAAAAAAATAGGTTTAAAAGTTTTGCGAATATAAAAAACTATTTATTTTTGCCACTATTAATAAACAGTCTAAATAAAAATAAAAATCATTAATGAAAAAAATAATTAGTATGATATTTGCTACATCATTAGTTGCAAATCTAAATGCACAGAACAGTGCAGAAAAAATTATTGCAGGAAATCCAGGCCTACATATAGGAGGGTACGGACAAATTGATTTTAATTTAAATGAAAGAGATGGAACAATTCATAATAACGGGAAATTGGATGTACATAGGTTAGTTACTTTTTTTGGTTATAACTTTAATGACAAGGTTTCATTTGTGTCTGAAGTTGAGTTTGAGCATGTCTCTGAAGTTTATGTTGAACAGGCTTTCTTAGATTATAAGATCAAGAAAAATTTATCTATTAATGCAGGTTTAATGCTCATTCCAATGGGGATTCAAAATTTGTATCATGAACCACCAACTTTTAACGGAGTAGAAAGAACAAATGTTGATAAATATATTATTCCAACAACATGGAGAGAGATGGGTGTTGGGTTAAGCGGTAGAAGCCTTGAGCATTCAATAAATTATCAAGCTATGGTAGTAAATGGTTTTAATGGCTATAATGATGGTGGCGTATTTAGTGGGAAAAGCGGATTAAGAAGCGGAAGACAAAAAGGAGCAGAATCATATATTACCTATCCTGATTTTGCAGCAAGAGTTTCTTATTATGGACAACCAGGTTTAAATTTTGGATTTTCTGCTTATTTAGGCGATTCAGAAAGCAAAGCCTATGATGGTTTAGACTTAGCTGATGAAACAGCTGTTGCTTCTGCAGACTCTACTATTATTGGAATTCAAATGATTGGTATTGATGCAAGGTATAATAAGGGTTCCCTACAATTAACAGGTCAATATATTATTGCTGATTTATCAAATACGGATCAATATAATGGATTCACCGGAAAAGATGTGGGGAGTAGTTTAACAGGATACTATTATGAGATAGGATACAATTTAATGGATGGGATTATTCCTTCTATTTCAAGTGATTCAGAAGAATTAATTGCTTTTGCAAGATATGAGAATTATAATACTCATGCAGAAGTTGAAGGAATTACAATTAATGATGCATATAATCGTACAGAAATAACTTTTGGACTAGGATTTAAAGTTGCACCAGGTGCTGTATTCAAAGCAGATTATCAAATTAAATCTAATGCTAGCTCTGATGAGGAGAAAGGACAATTTAATTTAGGAGTAGGGATTTGGTTTTAATTTTTTTGATTAATGAATTTTAAAAATCATATAAGTAAGGCGATAACTGTAATAGTTATTGCCTTGCTTTTTTTCTCTTTTAAAGCCTCTTATTGGGAATTAGATAAAGATAGCAGGGCGACTGTT
>Ga0257126_1001942_pt1 | contig 14110 bp, 4 predicted proteins | sample SI060_120mmetaG_FD_190151 | JGI IMG/M metagenome (GOLD analysis project Ga0257126, IMG submission 190151) | Marine microbial communities from Saanich Inlet, British Columbia, Canada - SI060_120m | ecosystem: Environmental > Aquatic > Marine > Inlet | place: Canada: British Columbia | collected... | reverse complement strand
CATAAATATTGTTTGTTAACTTTCTAAAAAGTTTTGTTTGAAGAAGTCGGTGATTATAACTAATTAGAGACTTATTTTTACGATTGTTTGCCACTCCAGTACATCTTCAAAATCTCATATTACCCCCCCCCCTCAAAAAAAAATGGCTGTTGGGTCTTTATGTTTTTTATAAAATATAAGGAATGTATATAATTATTGTAAGTTTAATACCATAAATATAAGAAAAAATATTATAAAAAAAATATTTTGTATTAAAAAAATAATACTTTTTTTGTAAAGGAAATATGGTCTTAAAAATAAAAAAAAAAAAAAAAAAACATAAAAAACATGGAAAAAACATGGAAAAAACATGAAAAAACATGAAAAAAACATAGAAAAACATAGAAAAAAACATAGAAAAAACAATTTAAAGTTTAAATTTATTTATTTTATTATATATATGGTGTTATATGAATGTGATGAATGTTTATTTTCTTCTAAATTAAAAGGAGATTACAATAGACACCTTAAAACTAAGAAACATATGTCTAATGTAGACAATTCTCTTATACCTATGGTGGAGACCCAAAAAGACCCACAAAAGACCCAAAAAGACCCACAAAAGACCCAAAAAGACCCACAAAAGACAGATAAATACTATTGTGAATTTTGCTTTGATTTGTTTACTACATTTGCTCATAAACGACGACATGAACTACATAGATGTAAGCATAATACAAATATCAATAAATTGTTAAATGAGAAAAATAAACAGATTAAAAAGTTGGAAAAAACGGTTGATAAGTTAATTGATAAAGCTGGAAATACAACAATTAATCATATTCAAAGCACCCATCAAAATAATCAACAAAATATTAAATTGAATAACTATGGCAGTGAAGATCTGAGTCATATAACTGATTTCTTTAAAACTAATTTATTAGGATTACCTCATGGCATGATTCCTAAAATGATAGAGGCAGTACATTTTAATAGTGACAAACCAGAAAATAAAAATATTTTATTGCCAAATAAAAAAGATAATAAAGTGAAAGTATTTAGTGGAGATAAATGGGTTTACAAAGATAAAAGTGATACATTAAATGATCTGATTGATGGAAAATATTTCATTATGGATACACACTATGAAAGCGTATGTAATACCAATGAAAAAAATTTTAATTTATATAAACGTTTTCAAGAATTATTTGATGAACGCAATAAAATACTCAGGGATTCCCAAAAGAAAGAATGTGAACTAGTTCTGCTAAAACTTTTAGAAAAAGTTTGTTTGAGGAAGTCGGTGATTATAACTAATTAGCGGACTTTAAAGAAGTCGGTGATTTCACGAGACTTATTTTTACGATTGTTTGCCACTCTTAGTACATCTCCAAACACAATCTCACAGGCATCTTTGAATCTAATATCATTAATTTTATTGCGAGCTTTGAATGGTGTCATAGTGTTTAGCAATGATTTATATTTTTTATCATAATAATCGTCTGGGTATTTAAATCCATCCAATTTTTCAACAATCAATGAATAAATTTGTCCAACTGGTTTCATAATTTGATTTGTTATGTAGAATTTGTAATCAGGTTTCAATCCATTTTCTTTAATATAATCTGGGTGTTCAATACGATCCCCTTGTAACACGCTTGTAAATTTGTTTTCTTTTACTTCTATATACGCATATGGAATACGGTCATTTGATGATGGTTTATTACCTGGATCTCTCATCCCCATTCTATCCGCCAATACTTTGTGTGCTATTTGCGCTGGATTTTTATAATAGCCTCTAAGGCTTTTTGTAACAACGAGCATGTCCATTCCAAATTTACCATCCAGCAATTTGAATAATTCAGTTCTCAAAAACTGGATTGACAATTCTAGATTTTTCTGGTTCATCAAAATATCAATCACCCCAACATACACATGTTTTACAATGTTGGCATTATCACGGCGTTTTGATACAACTCCCATACTAGTAACATCATAATCGTTTTGACCTGTTTTGAACTCATATTTATTACCAATGTATCGTTTTTTTGAGAATAGTATAAATGGCCAGAATGTTTTTTCATACTCTAATTTATGTGGTGGTTTTAAGAAGGGTTGGATATATTCTTGGGCTTGTACTCCCATATCAATCGATTTGACTAATCCATCTTTATTTTTGATTATTTTACCATTTGAATCTTTTGGATTAAAGTTAATAAATATTGAGTCAGTATTTTTAACTATTAATGGAAACCCAGTATTAAAATCACCCTCACTTGTCTCAATATCATAAACATATTCTTCATAATTAGTATTACGTAAATATTCTATTTTTTTAATTTCATTTTCATTTTTACGTAATGTGTTAAAACTACATGTAATTTTTATTATATTAGATTTATCTTTTTGTGTATTAATTGATGCATTAAACCCAAGTGATCTAACTAAATAATATAACATAGATGAACCTATTTTACCTTTATTAGTTAATATAATATTTTTTGATTTTGAATTAATACATTTATATCCGTCGGCAGCATAATAACCACATAAGAAAGCTTTTCTTATTTCATATGATCCATTCATCATATTATTAGGTATAATTTTATATTTATCTTTGTTATAAAATTGTTGTCTATAATCTACAACGTATTTTTTAATATGCCCAACAGGAACAATTTTATATACACCTGAACTATTTATAGTATCTAATATTTTAAACTCACTATCATATACTTCAAAAAGCAATGATTGTAATATTAAACATAAATCTAAATCTTGATTATTTAATGCCCAACTATATTTGAAATTATTATTGTTTTTATTTTTATAAGATCCACAACTTCCATCACCATAAAAGAAACCATATATATATGCCTTCTTATTTTCTAATGATTCATTTCCTATATTATATTCATTAATATCTTTTAGAGTTATTTTTTTAAATTTTATATTATTAAAATCTATATAATTATGTAGCAGTTTATCACCAACTTTTAATTCAGTAGGTTTTATTTGTTTTTTATTTATATCTAATAAACTATGATCTTCGGTAACATCAACCATGCTTGTATGTGTTGTAATTCTATATATTTTTTTATTTGTCTTATGTCTAATAATTTTACGTAATGGTTTCCATCCATTACTTGTTTGAATTAAATAATTTGAACTAAATGTTTGTTGTTTATCAAATAAATCATTATTAAACATTTTAAAATTATCATAACTACCCCATTCTAAATCAGTTATATCATCTATTTGTTTAATTACAATATTTCCAGAACTTATATGTTTCAATAAAATAGGCGTATCACTTGTAACACTATCTCCATATACTACATCAGCGCCGTCAAAATGTTCTTCAACTTTTTCTTTTGCTAGATACAACAATTTACGACCAGTCGCGGTTGTAGATGCAGCAATATCTTTCAAATAAATCTGGCTTGTGGCTGCCCCAAGTTGTCCATACAATGAATTGGCTGTCATCTTGAATGCCAACTGTAAACCATCAAAAACCGATTTTTCAAACTCACTGTAAGTGTCTTTAATACTTTTCACCCATGATTTTTCAACCATTTCTTTTGAACCATTGACTTGAATAAGCACATAATTATCACCATCTTCATCTAACAATCCTGATTTAGATTTGATACTTGTATCGTTAAATTCTAATGTTTTGAATTTAATCAATTTGCGTGTATTTTTACGCGCTTTCAGCAATTCACGCAATTTGTTTGGAATAACCGACTTAGTCCCATCCAATGGTTGAACAAACCGACATACTTTTACACCACACTTTTGTTTACCTTTGCTTTTTGTTTTAGGATCAATCCATTTATAAACATCATGCTGGATATCTTCATACCCATACCCAATCTTCTTTAATTCTTCTATACCAGTTTCACCAAGATATTTAGCGGATTCTTTGTTACTTTCAAGAATAATAGAATCGTGTGATAAGTTTTCACTAATCATAGATGATGGATACAGTGATGCATAATCTAATACAGTGACTGGTGTATCTAAATAAATCCCAGGTTTAGGTTTCAATACAATGGCGCCTTCATAGCCATCATTGTTATCGATAACCTCGATTGTATCATCATCACCATATTCAAACATATTTTCATGATTGCCTGTTGTCGCATGTGTTTCTCCAATTTCTTCTTTTTCATACTTTATCAATGGTATCAAAAAGCCTTCATTTCTACATTGTTGGGACACAAGGCTAAAGATTTTGACACCTTGTCCTCTAAGAAATAGATATGATAAAGGTACACTACATACATTCGACATACCGATATTATTTGTAATAATCTTTAACTTATCGATCAAATTATTGACCAATACACAATCCTGAATACAGTATTTTGCCACAATACATCGATCATCAGCATCACCTTCTTGTAGTCTAAAAATATCGTGGGGACTCACATCATCTTTTGCTAATGTCCATTTAGGTTTATGTTCTAATATAGATGTATCAATAGGTTCATTGAGTGTGACAGTATTAGAATCATAATCAATGTCTACAATCTTTATTTTTTTGTCTTTATATTTCTTATCATTTCCATAGTGTATAGTGATAAAATGTCCTACTTTCAAGGTATCAATACCATTAATAGTCATTTTGACACCATCAATATGTTTAATTTTGTCGTTGATAAATGTTTCCGCCACATAATCTAATTTGTAAGATACTAGATTAAAATCTTTTTGAACTATTTTAAACAAATCCATAACAATCCGTCCATCCATACTAATGTATTTTAGTGTGTTGTCACCAAGTGCCGATGATGCTAATTTTTTGACTTCCAACCGTGAATTTTTTATTACATTTTCATTTTCTTTAGTTGTATATTTGATGCGTCCTAATTTTCGGAATCTTTCTAATACATTTTCATCAGGATAGTATGAGTTTAATTCTTCGGCTCGGTCCCACATAAATGAGAAATCAAAGCCAAATATATTGTAACCAGTAACAATATCAGGGTCTAATGTTTGAATAAATTTAGTCCATGCCAACAACACTTCTTTTTCAGTATCATACCATTCAACTACAGCACCTTCAATTGGGCTACATGATTTAAGTGATATTATGTGTTTCAAATAACATTCCGGTTCCCCATATTTTTGGATAGTTGTACCTATTTGAATGACTTTATCACCATCAACTTGTGGAAATTGGGTGTCTAATATAGTTATAATTCTTTTACAATAGGTGTCACGTCCTGAATCTACTTCTGGAAATTGTTCATTAAAATAGGAGTAAAGCATGTTGATACAAAGACTTATATCGTTTGTAATGTTTTTAGCATATTCTTCATTGTCAAAATCATAGTCATCATTAATAGCCTTCATTTTATCGTTATTGGATTCATTGTAATTGGTAAGATAAATTGAGATAATATCGTCAATTGTTTCATTATTTATTTCAAATTCATCTTTTGGAAAGAGTTTTTTGATTTTTTTGAATAGCAAATATATTTGTTTTAAAGATTTAATAGATACTTCACTAATAATACGTTGTGATGGTTTTTTGTCTGTTTTTGTATAAATGGTTTTAATAAGCGGATTATCTTTTGCTCCAGTTGAAAAGGAATCATTTATTATTTTAATAATATGTGATTTATAGGCACTTTGGAATGCTTGAATATCATTTTTATCGGATTGAAAGAAATATCGTAGTAATTCAATTGCTAGCAATTTATAATTTTCGTCAGTATGTAGGAGTGAATGAATCGATGATGATACTTGTGTAATAAATTTTTGTTCAGGTTGTTCATCGTCCAATGTAAAGACATAACTAATATCATCAATGTTTAATTTTGGCGATTTTGTAAATGCTGCTACAATAGATGTATTAATAAAATCAAGTTGTGAAGATGTAGTTTTTAAGCCAACTTTTTTATACTTGTCGTACAATTCATAACCTAATTTCTTGTAATTTTTTTTGGCTAATGGAAAATCACCATGACTACTGCTACATTCTATATCAAAAGAAGCTATTAACATAGGAGCAATTGAATTATTTTCGACAGGTTCAATAGAATCATAGTGTGTATCAATATCAATTTGGCACATCGATGTTTTATCATTTCCTCGGTTTATTGTATATTTACCACTAGGAATTTTAACCCATCCGGATGCTTTTACTTCTTTTGTATGAATAAATCGAATAAAAGGTGTAATGTTTGATTCATATATTTTAAATTTTATTTTCATTTTGTTAATAGATGGAATAACTAATCCTTCCTTGACAATAGCATTTACTTTGGTCATTACAATGGAGTTATGAAATGTGATTTTAATGAATTTAAAGAGTTTGTTGTTTGTGAAGCCATAAAATTCTTTTTTTTTGACAAAATCCAATGCAATAATATCGTCAGCATAAGAATTGTATTGTTTATTTTTTCGGGCATTTTCTTTCAATTTATTTTTGATAGCATTGAATAATTTTACTTTGTGTAAATCGGTAAAATGTTCTGATACTTTGATAAAGAAATAGGGTTTAAATTCAGTATTGTTTACTGATACAGAATAACCTTCTTTAGTGACACCATACAATTTAACAACATGTTTGTAAATTGATTTGTTTCTTTTAGTAGTCATGTCCATTTCTCTACTAAATTCATTTGTTCCTAGCCATTCTAGACATTGAAATTCGATATCATCTTTTGAATTTAATTTTATTGGACTATTATTCCGTAAAGAGTTCATTAATATAAATAATGATGTAAAATTTAAATCAATTTTTTTAAAAAAAATAATATAATATATAATTAAGAAATGGAAGATTTTACAACATTTTTCTTTATATTAATATGTGCATCTATATTCTATATATATTTAGAAGATAAAGCATCGGATGTGACATATGTTAAACATAAAAATGTAGAATATCTAGTTAGAAATTTACCAGATAAAGAAGAGGCTGCATTACTATTATCTAGAATAAGAGAAAGATTATCACTAATAGTAGAACACTGTAACAAAAAAATAGATGACAAAGATAATTCCGATGAACATAATGAGTCCCTAAAAAGATTAAAAAAGAATTTTAGACCAAATAATATTACCGAAAGTTCTCCAGGAAATAAATATACATCGTATTCGATTAATAAAGGTGATAAAATTGTTTTTTGTTTAAGGTCTAAAACTGGCGATAATAAATTGGTTGATTTGAATACGATGATGTTTGTTGCGATACATGAATTAGCACATTTAATGACTAAATCAATTGGACATACTACAGAATTCTGGGATAATATGCGTTATTTGTTAAAGGAGGGTATTAAACTTAAACTGTATAAAAAACAAGATTATAATGCGAATCCAGAAAAATATTGTGGAACAACTATAACGGACACTCCATTAAATAATTAATTTTATTTATTTCATTTATTTATTTTTATTTGTACTAGTAATCAGTATTCAATACTTAAATTAATTTTCTAAATATCAAAATATTTTATATGAATATATTAATGTCGTATTATATTTTCAATAATTTTATAACAAATGAAAATTATTTGTTTATAGAGAGTATAAATGACGAATTAGATACATTAATATCTAAACTTAAAGATGAAAGTATAACATCACCAGAGTATAAAAGACTTAAAACACACTATAAATCACTTCCGAATATAACTTATAATAATATATTTAATATAGATCTTACGAATTATACTATATTGGATGTAAAAAAAATACTATTTACATTATTAGACATACCAGTTGAATATATTCATTTATGGTACACCGATTTAAATATTAGCGATGAGATAAAGAATGGAATAATGACTAGAAATATGTTTGATAGTGTTAAAGTTAGGATTGATTATTTGAATTTTCCACATATATTAGGGTACATGTATAAAAATGAACATGGAATAAATTATCATGATCCAGAATTAAAAATAGTAACATATAGAGATCCATCAGATGAATTTATAAACTTAGATTCGACATTATTGTACAACTATGAAGTGGTAAATAATACGATTCATTTTATTAATTTAAATGATATAGTTGAAGATGACTCTACACTACAACGTATAAAAGATATTTATTATAGTAATTATAAATCAATAGATTTAACTACATTAGGTGAAAATAAGTTAGAATATATTAAACTTTTTAAAAGTTTAAATTCAAATATAAATGCTTTCAATAGGTTAAAACAGGCCAAGCACAATGATGATTATGTATTGGTACAAAATGATATAGAATATAGTGATGTAATAATGTACGCAAATATTAATAATATTGTAGAAATTGATATAGAAAAAATATTCAATACGATTGAACTTGTGAATGATATTATATTTGTTAAATACAATAATACTATAAATAATGATTATTATAAATTAAACAAAAAGGCTATTTATAAAATAGATAAAAAAGAAGATAACAAAAACAATTTGGATGATTATAAAGAATATTTAGTAAATTATGAATATAATAAATATCAACCAAGTATTGTTAAAAAACAATTAGAACAATGGAAACATAATTTGTATGTTGTTAGAGAAGCAAAATATTTACATAATAATGAATCTATATGTCTAAAAATAGATATGTCAGACATACGAATACATGTATTTTGTAGTTTAACTATTCATTATAATGGGATGATTGAAATTAAATTATTGGAGCGTTCAAAACAATATTTAGTAACAAAATCTGAATTAGAACAAATTATGACTAAATTAAATAAAATACTTACTATATTGAAAGGTATAGATTCTAAAATAAAAACTATTGAAAATGAAGAATTTATTAGTATTAATTCAAACAGTGTAATAAACATAGAGCACAAAACACGAATATCATTATCAGAAATAAAGAAAAATTTACAATTATATAATTATTTAGGATATGTTATAGAAAATGATGAAAATACAATAACATTAAAATATCGTAGTTGTGAAGTATATTCTCAGTATAATAATATCAAGCAGTTTTATTTTAATTTGAAAGAATCGAATAAAATGACTATCAAAGATTTTAATATACTTTGGATAAAAGAAAGTACTAAATTATTCAATCTCTCTCCTATAGACTCCACATTATTATTAGAACAATTTAATGATGAATCTGATATAAAATATTCGAATGATAATGTAGATATAATAATAAGTAATGGTCTTAATATTAATGAATTCAATATTAAAGTTATAAATGCTAAAAATGAGGATGAGATTAATAAAATTTTTGGAATGTTAGAGATCATAATGTATGGTATAACACATAAATCAGAAAAACCAAAGGTAGTAAAGCCTACTATAACTAAGTTTGTAGCACCAACTACTCAACGCGCCACATTTTCAACTGGATTAGATATGTATAATTCTAATTCTAATTCTAATTCTAATTCTAATTCTAATTTGAATACTATTGATGATGCTGATGCTGATGCTGGTGCTGATGCTGATGCTGATGCTGATGCTGGTGCTGATGCTGATACTGATGCTGATGCTGATGCTGATGCTGATGCTGATGCTGATTTAATAACAGTTATGCCTAAAAATATACGTACCTATATGGGAAATATGAGAAAAAAAGATAAATCATTATATTCATATAATTCTAAAATTCATAAATCGTATACTACAAAATGTGGTTCTGTTAATATGAGACAGCCTTTATTAGTATCGGACCGTGAATTAGATATAATAAAAAAAAACAAACATGGTTATGAAGAAATAAAGGAAAATATAATAAAATGGGGTTCTTCTAATAGACGATTACATAATTACATATGTCCAAGAATATGGTGTATAAAATGTAAAACAGTTGTTACTGCAAAACAATTAATAGATGAAATGGAAAAAACAAAAGAAAGATCATCATGTCCTTTTTGTGGTGGTAAGATAATTCAAGACAAAACAGATATAAAACATAATGAATCTGTATTGATAAGAGTGGCTTCTAGTGATAATTATTGGGGGAACTCTGAAAAAGGAGTACCAAATTATCCTAATGATTTTTTATCAGATATAAAGGATAGTGGTAAAGTAGATATGTATAAACAAAAATGGAATAAATATTTATTTGGAACAGAAAAAAAAGCATATCCAAGTTTTTTAGAACCTAAATCGCATCCTGAAGGATCATGTATGCCATGTTGTAATTCAACACAAACTGAATTATCTAAATCAGACTCTGTTTATGCTCCAAAACATATAGATAAATGTTTTAGTCAAGAAATTGATTATATAATATATAAAAAGGATAAACTTAATGTGGATGATTTAATAGATGGGTCTATTGTTGGTAAAAATACATTAGAAAATGGTAATATTGTATTATTAAATAATAAAGATCCTAACACAAATAATTTTTATAAAATTACAAAATCTGGTCCAAAACTGATTACCAAATTTGGACATTTACAAACTGATTTTATAAATGGATTAATTATTTTTGAAAAATCATCTAAAAATAGATATCAACTGTACAAAAAAAATAATATAATAAATGTTTCTCTAAAAAATACTGTATTATCAAGTGATTCATTAACAAAATCTATATATATAGTTGGCTCAGATAAATTTCCATTAATACCAAATAAATATGGTATGTTACCACTCAAATTAGATAAAGTATTTAATAAAAATAGTGGTAAATATATATCGGGTGGTAAAATTAAAACACCAAAACCAGATACAACATTCAGTTTGATATTGCGAAAGGGTGTTGAACAAAATGATAAATATTCTATTTTAAGTGTTATATCATCTATATATAATCTAACTATAATAGACTATATCGATACCTTAATCTATTATTTAACTCCAGATATATTTTTGTCATTAAATAGTGGTGAGATATTCAAATATTTTTATGAGGAAAGTGACCCAGATATGAATATTTTCAAAAAATGGATGAAAAAGTATGAAGAAATTATTGAGGATAAATTAAAATTTGATGTTAGTGGTACAATTGATACTAATGAAAATATATTGTTTTTATGTAGACTATATGTTTCTATGGAAAATTACAAAAAATATTTATGTGATATGAATATCTATAAAGATTACAATCTCGTAATAGATTTAATATCACAGTGTATACCTTTCGAAGATGAATATGGAGAAAACGGAAATGATAATTCTAGTATTATTTCAAAAGGATTAAATATAATAATATTAGAATATGATTCAAGTGAAAATATAAAAATTGTTAATCCAATAAATGATGATATAAACAATTTATTGAAATATAACAGAGAAGATTTAGTATTATTGAAACATAATAATTATTATGAACCATTATATGAAAAAGAAAATGATAGCAATGATAATTCGACAGAAGATTATAATTTTAAATCAAATTCTAAAACAATGGGTAGAGAAGTTGTATCTTATTTAAAACAAACCTTAATTGGTAAAAATAATCGCGGAAAAATATCGTTTTATACACTAGAAACAAAAATAAAAGATACCGAATACAGTATTAAGAAAATAATAGTTGATAAATATTTTAAGGGAATAGGGGTTCTAACAATAGAAGACACAATAATATTTACATTAGGATTTAATTTTGATGATAAATACGGCTTTATTTATTTATCAGACATAATAGATGAATACCCATTATTCTTGTCTAATGCATTAGATAAATATGATGATATGTATCGTTGGTTAAAATCACAAAATATTGAAAATATTGAAATAGACTATATAACAAAATCAATGATAAGTGGTAAACAAATATATTGTATTGTTAATACACATGATGATTATATACCAATACCATTAAGCAAATCATCATCAAATAACAATACAACGAAATATGAAATAAATGTAAATCCACATGATAAATATTTAATGGAGATAGATAATATATTTTTTAATGTTAAATTGGAAAAAAAAGATTCTCATGAAAATTATATAAAAAATGAGTATGACCTTAATAAAAATATGTATAATAATTTAAAGTATGAATTATCTAGTTTTTTTTCCAAAAAAGATAAGAGTATTAAAGATCTAAAGGATGACATAATGAAAACTATAAATAATAAAATAATACCGATTAATACAAAACGTTTATCTATAATAGATACAATTAAAACAATCATAAAACATTTTACATTTGTTGATAAACCTGAAATAACAAGTATTAGTAAAAGTTGTCAAAATATGACGAATTGTTCCGATTTTGAAGATAAATGTAAACAAGATGGTATCAATAATACACAAACGGTAAAATTTAATGACAATGAATACCAAATACAATTTAATAATTGTAAATTGATTATTGGTAACCATGTTTATGATAAATATTGTGAAATTATAAGTGATGAAATACTAAGATTTGTAAATAAACGTAATATACTATTAAATGGTAAATATAAGATTTCTGAAGAAATAAAGTATGATAAAAATATTGTAGATATGAATGGACTTAATTATATTGAAAAAATAAATGATTTGTATACAAATAACAAATTAGTTTATACTAATAATTATTTTACTTATATATTCAATTACAAAGAATCGGGAACATTTGACAAAGATGATATAATAAAAGACCCAACTAATAATAGAGTAATACCTAAACGTACTAAACGTACAAATAGTAAAAATAATAACGTAAATACTTCAAAAAAAAAAACAACTAAAGTTAATCATAAACCAAATGATCTTAAAATCAATACATCATCGGTTCACGATGCTCCAGCACACTGGACTGGTCCACACATGTGGAAAAATTTAAAAACATTAATTCGTGATAGTTCTAAAATGCCATTATCATTTGATACATTTGAAGAGGCATTAGAAGTCGCAAATAAAAATGACGATTGTAGTGGTGTCACGCAGTCAGACAAAGGGTATCGTCTTTTTAAAGGGTCTGCGTTAGTAACAAATCCTGAAAATACAAAATCAGCGATTGCGAGTTGGGTTAAAGAATCAAAATACAAATCAAGGAAAACCAAAAAGATAAAGTTAAAAGTTAGTAATAATAATAGCGTTAAAGTAAATAGTGGCAAAGTAAATAGTGGCAAAGTAAATAGTGGTGCTAGTGCTAGTGGCAATAGTGGCAATAGTGGTAATAGTGGCAATAGTGGTAATAGTGGCAATAGTGGCAAAGTTAATCATAGTAAGATGAATATATCGTCGATTCATGATGCTCCAGAACAATGGACTGGTCCGCATATGTGGAAAAATTTAAAAACATTAATTCGTGATAGTTCTAATAGGGCATTATCATTTAATACATTTGAAGAGGCATTAGAAGTCGCAAATAAAAATGACGATTGTAGTGGTATCACGCAATCAGACAAAGGGTATCGTCTTTTTAAAGGGTCTGCTTTAGTAACAAATCTCGAAAATACAAAATCAGCGATTGCGAGTTGGGTTAAAGAATCAAAATACAAATCAAGGAAAACCAAAAAGATAAAGTTAAAAGTTAGTAATAATAATAGCATTAAACTAAATAGTGGCAATAGTGGTAATAGTGGCAAAGTTAATCATAGTAAGATGAATATATCGTCGATTCATGATGCTCCAGAACAATGGACTGGTCCACATATGTGGAAAAATTTAAAAACATTAATTCGTGATAGTTCTAATAGGGCATTATCATTTGATACATTTGAAGAGGCATTAGAAGTCGCAAATAAAAATGACGATTGTAGCGGCATCACGCAATCAGACAAAGGGTATCGTCTTTTTAAAGGGTCTGCTTTAGTAACAAATCCTGAAAATACAAAATCAGCGATTGCGAGTTGGGTTAAAGAATCAAAATACAAATCAAGGAAAACCAAAAAGAAAACGTTTAATGCATTACCTAAGAAAAAAAAATCATCATCATTCATTGATTCGTTTGTATCGATTTTTAATACTGATCAATAAATAAAATAAATTATAATTATATGGATTATGGCAATGTGAATACATCATCTATTTCAGATGCTCCAGCACACTGGACTGGTCCACACATGTGGAAAAATTTAAAAACATTAATTCGTGATGATACTACCAATAAACCATTATTATTTGATACCTTTGAAGAGGCATTAGCAGTCGCAAATAAAAATGACGATTGTAGTGGCATCACGCAATCAGACAAAGGGTATCGTCTTTTTAAAGGGTCTGCTTTAGTAACAAATCCTGAAAAT
>Ga0257126_1001940_pt1 | contig 14115 bp, 11 predicted proteins | sample SI060_120mmetaG_FD_190151 | JGI IMG/M metagenome (GOLD analysis project Ga0257126, IMG submission 190151) | Marine microbial communities from Saanich Inlet, British Columbia, Canada - SI060_120m | ecosystem: Environmental > Aquatic > Marine > Inlet | place: Canada: British Columbia | collected... | reverse complement strand
AGATACAACCGTTTATGCAACTATGGATACCAGCGGCGTAGCGTATAACTGGACGGCACCCGTTTTATTTGACGCCTGTGGAATAGACAGTACCTATAGCACAGCCATGAGCGGACAGTGGTTTACTATAGGATTGCACGAGGTTTGGACGTTTGCTGAAGATGCCAATGGAAATTGGGACAGTTGCGCATTTTTAATTACCGTGCAAGACACCTTTGCGCCTTCGTTTGTAAGTTGTCCATCGGATACAATCTTATTCGCAGATGCTTTGAACTGTGGTGCTAACCTGGATTGGACCGCTCCAACAGCCGTAGATAATAGCGACAGCGTTAACTACAACCATAGCGACACAAGCGGAACCTTTTTCTTCGTGGGTGTCGATACGGTATTCCACTATGCCACAGACCCAAGCGGAAATACTGATACGTGCTTCTTTATTGTCACGGTTCAGGATACCATCGCACCTGCCTGGACAGGCACTCTAGATACACTCACGGTTCAAGCCGGAACGGATACGTGTGGCATCTTTACCGATAGCCTCACCTTAACACCGCCTACCATCGTTGAGGCTTGTGGAATAGATACGCTGTACCACAACGCTGATTCTTACTATGCACAAGGACAGTACGATATTTACTGGTATGTGACTGACGTTCATAACAACATGGACTCCGTTCTTCAGCGATTGGTCGTAGAAGAAACCGTAAAACCGCAGCTTTGGTGTCCAGATTCTACTACGGTCTATGCCAGTGCAGATTCTACATGGACGCAGGTCTACTGGACGGGAGATAGTGTTTGGGATAATTGCGGTATGGATACCTCCTACTTCAACCTAGATACTGGTTCATACCTTCAAATAGGCGTATACAAAGTGGACTTCTATGGTATTGACCTCAGTGGCAACAGTGATACCTGTAGCTTCTTCTTGACCGTAGCGGATACCACTGCACCTGTGATCACGTGGGGAATGAATGACACGACACTCATTGCATTAGCGGACAGCTGTACGGCAGACTTAAACTGGCCTACCCCGAGCATCGAAGAGAATAGTACAAATTATACCACTACATACTACAACACTAACGGAACCTCAGCCACCTTTAACTTTGGGACGCATGTTCTAGCTTATGTTGTTACAGATGCCGCTGGCAACAAAGACAGCGTAGGTATCACAGTCACTGTAATAGACAGTTCAGGTCCTCTTTTCCTAGTGCAGCCTACCACCTTAACTTTAGATGCACAAGGGTTCGATACGCTTCTAATCTCGGCCGTTGATACAGGTACCTATGATTGTAATGGAATCGATTCCCTTTGGCTGAGTCAAACCGTATTTACTTGTGCTAACATCGGCACGCCTGCAGTATGGTTCTATGCACAGGATACCTTAGGCAACCTCGACAGCATTGCATTAAATGTCACGGTAAATACCGGACCTAATGGCGTTGTTCAAGCCACTACTTCAACTACTGATGTACTTTGTAATGGTGATTCAACAGGTACTGCAACGTTATTCCCAACCGGGGGTGCTGGTGCATACAACTACACCTGGACATCGCTGGATACTACCGCTTCTATTACCGGGCTATTAGCCGGAACGTATTTCTATGATGTGAGTGATACCAATGGTTGTGTCGCCTCAGGGAGCATCACCATCAGTGAACCCACTGCCCTTTCTTCTACAATCACAGTGTCCAGTTACAACGGCTTTGGCGTAAGTGCAGAAGGTGCGAGTGACGGTACCATAGATTTAACCGTCTCCGGTGGCGTGGCACCGTTCACATTTGACTGGAACAATGGCTATGCTACAACCGAAGACCTCAACGGACTTCCGGAAGGCACTTATTTTGTAACGGCAACAGACAGTAACGGTTGTACCGTTTTAGATACTGCCGTACTTACAGAACCGGATTACTTCAAAGCCGTAGCAACAAACCTCAGTAACAACATTTGTCCTGACGAAACCAACGGTAGCGTGTTTGTCACGCTCAGTGGAGGTGTTACACCCGTCACGCTTTCGTGGAGCAATGGTGCCGCTTCAGATACGCTTTCCGGACTTGTGTCTGGATGGTATACCATAACGGCCGTCGATGCAAACGGTGTGTTGGCTACAGACAGCATCGAAGTGTTGTCTGAAGATTTAGACTGTGACGGCATCCTCAACATTGATGAAGGCGGTATTCCTGGAGGCGGGGGCGGACTCGCTGACAATGACGGTGATGGCATTCCTAATCAAGAGGATACCGATAGTGATGGCGACGGCATTAGCGATGCTTTAGAGTTCGATTCTAATGGCGACGGTATTGGATTTGACGACTGTGATGACGACGGTATACCCAACTTCTTAGATCCGGATGAATGTGAACTTAAAGCGGCCACGGTACTCACCCCTGATGGCGATGGAAATAATGATTTCTGGGTCATTCCGGGGATCGCACAGTACCCTGGTTCAAACGTTCTAATATTTAACCGCCTTGGGATACAGGTATACGAAAGTGAAGATTACCAAAATGATTTTGACGGTCGTGCTAACACCGCCACTTACCTTAATAACGCGCAAGAAATTCTTCCAACAGGAACCTATTACTACTATGTAAGAATGGGCGGAACCTCAACTACCGAATACAATGGTTACCTCTACATTAACCGCTAAGGCCATGAAGATGAACACACATATGACTACATTCAAGAAACTGCTTTTGACGGAGAGTTTAGTGGTACTATTTACATTGGCCGCTTGTACACTTTTTGGCCAGCAACACCCTTCACTAGATAATTATTTATTTACCCCTGTCGCTGTATCACCTGCGCACGCTGGAATGCAAGACCAACACGTGGTAAGCATAGTAGATGCGCAGTGGGTGGGCCTTAAAGGTGCACCACGGACCGGGATGATCAGCATGGACTACCGCAATCTGCGTGGACTGGGTCTTAATTTAACCTTGATCAATGATCAGATAGGCCCCGCCGTTACACAACATGCAGCAGTTAGTGGAGCCTACCACCTTCAAGTCAGCGATAACGCAAAGCTGAGCACGGGATTGCGCGTTACTGTAGGGCGTACCGCTGTTGATTTGATTGATGAAACCTACTACGACCTGGTCGACCCTAATATTTACGACTTGCAGGGACCGCTTATGGCAAACGTTGATATAGGTTCTACATTCAATACGCCTACCTACTATGCAGGTATTAGTTTTAAAAATGTCAACCGTGCGGAGATTTATGACAACAACTACACGGCCCAAGTACTCCAAGTTTTTGGCGGGCACCGACTACCCCTTAAGGATGAATGGTCGCTGCGTTCCAGCTTCCTTGCCAGTGCGGCAACTAACAGCCCGGCAGATGTAAATTTCCACGCGTTTGTTGAACATCAGGAGAAATGGGGACTGGGAGCGCATTACAGCCCGGCAGATGAAATGGGGTTACTGCTCCGTCTTAATCCGAGTCGCGATTGGCATGTGTTCTACCAATACAACTACCCGCTTACAGACCTTGTCTACCTCACGAAACGCAGCCATGTGATAGGCTTGAGCTTCAACGTTGCGCCTAGAATTGATTCGTTCACCTCGCCAAGACTATTTTTATGAGACGTTTCCTCAACACTTCAAGCTTAGTTCTTCTGGCTGTATTAACTGGTCTACCTTCATTTGGCCAGATAAAAGAAGCACTCGCCCAGCCAGATACACTTATACATCAAGAGATCGGCGATGCACTCGCGGATGACTATGCCGGAGCACCCTACGGAAAAGGGCACATACTCTTTTTGTCTAACCGCGGCGGCGGGGCCACCACCTCTCGCGATCCGCAAACGAACGAGCCTTTTGCACGTCCCTTCTTACTGCGAATAAAAGATTTAAAAACCTTACCATATACGCTACCTACCTTCCTGGCAGATCAACCTTACTATATAGGTCAATGTGCGCTTCTTCCTGACAGCTCCGCACTTATCGCAAGTCACAGCCGCAAAAAGCCCTACAAAGACGGTCGCGTGGGAATGACCCTCACTTACATTCCGTTCAACGGCGATGCAGTGAAGGAACTGCCGTTTGTTGTACCCGACGCAGATTACCAACATCCCTATTTCGATGCAATGGATTATACCTTGTATTTCGCATCTAATGTTGAAGGCGGAAAAGGAGGTTACGATCTTTACAAAAGCACGTTAAGTTTCGATGGGATATGGAGTACGCCACAGGCTGTCGATATAGCAAACACGAAAGAAGATGAAGTCTTCCCCACCACCTCAACAGATCTGGATCTGTACTTCTCACGTGCCTCGCGCAACTATGGACTGCAACTCTATGCGCACGGCGAAGGTGATACGTTAGCCCAGCCGGTCGCTTTGAACAACAGAGGCGACGACTTTGGGTTAGTATTTATGAGCGACAGCACCATGCTTGTTTCACAAAGCAAACGTCCCGGCAGCCCGTCAAACTTGCATATTTACAGCCTTCCTATTCCTCCTCCGCCACCTCCGGCAGATACAGCAGCCCTTGCGGCGCAAGCTTTGGAGGACAGTCTAACTATGGCAGCCCTAAAGGCCGATTCTGTTACGGCTTACAACCTTGCAAATGCCGATTCTGCTGATGACAAAGAAGGCACCAAAGGGAAAGAAAAAACCACTACATGGGTCACCGATAACAGTCCAGAACCCGGCACCACGACAGGGTATAGTATTATTGTAGGGGGATTTGTTGATCGCAATCTTGCAGAAGGGTTTCTTGAGAGCATTGTAGGCTGGGCACCAGAAGCCTTCTTGTCACGCTACAATAAAAAGTTCTATGTCGTCCACAGCGTCCACAACTACCGCGAGGATGCAAATTCTGCGAAGGCGTCCGTGAACAATAGAGACTATCGTGCTTGGGTGTTGAGTAAAGGATTAAAGTCATTGTAATATGAGGGATTGTGTACCTTTAGGAAAACCAAGAACCAAAAAATGAAAAAGCTACTATTCGCTTTGGCACTAACTATAGGCCTTACTTCCTGCGATACCAATACACCCGAACCCGGAACCTTAGAAAAATTGCAAGGAGACTGGTATGGAGTTGAAATTACAAATCATCTTATTGCACAAGGTCTATGGGACACTATTCACCCGCAAAGCATCACTATGATGACGCTGGGTATCGACACATTGACCTCAACAGCGATTGTCGATAGTGCAGGAACTACATTAGATACAGCGGCATTGGTCGTTAATAACGACAGCAGTATTACTGTAACTGGAAATACCAGTAATCTGGGCTGGGCCTTTGATGCAGATTTAATCAGTGCTTTTGGTCAGCCTGTGCTCGACTCGCTTCGTGTACTATTTACGGGAGAACAAAGATTTCATGTCCATATGCTAACTGAAGACGAAGCCATCTTTTATTTCGATACCATTATTCCTATTCAATTTGGTACGTTTAACGCGAATATGGAACTCCGCCACACCCAATACTGGCAAAAGTAATTAGCAGACCAGCGTCCATTTGAGGTTTGGTCGAAATGGATATAAAAAACCCGCCCAATTTCTCAGATGGGTTTCTTTATTCAATAGGCGTTAAAATCATTCGCTTAATTCTCCCGCTTCGATCATGTCCAATTCCTTCTGAGTAAAGTCTCGCTTATAAAACCAGAAGGAATGGATCTTAATTATTCAAAGATTCAAATGCCGCAGTCAGGTCACCATAATTTTGCTGAAAGAGAATTTTTCCTTCTTCGTCAAAATCAAAAGAGACATAAAGTGGAATGAGAACACTTTTTGCTTCCGTAGAATCTGTAGCCGTTCTCGTAATGTTCCATTTGCCATAGTAGCGAACAGAGCCGTCGGGTTCGTTCGTTTGTGGGTTGACGCCGGGAAGCAGGTTTAGTGGTGTGGTGAGTTCGGCATCAAAGATTTCGAGCCAATTTAATCGGTTCGTTTTAAACTCTTCCAAACGCGTCGAGTCGCCTGTGGAATTAAAACGCGTCTGGGCACCAACGAAGTCCTCGCTGTAATACTGAAAATCTGCCACATCGTTTTGCAGGTTGTCCACCACCGTAAGATTGGTTTCGCAATTCTTTTCAAATGCGGACGAAACCGTACTAGTTTCTTTTGGGGCATCGCACGCTGTCACTGCAGCGCCTAAAACGACTAATGCTATTACTTTTTTCATGGTTTTGTTTTGTTAGTTGAGCAATAAAATTTAAAAGGATTCCGTGTTTCATTTTGACCTTATTTTACAGATAACCAATAACATACAATGTCAGGCTTCTTATCTTGACGTAGCAGTTAAGACTTAATTGATGTTTTTACCGGCCAGAAAAAAGATGGGTTTTCATACTCAAGAGATAATCAATCCCCCCACAAACGCGTTAACCTACCGTTATCGTACATTTGAACCCGATGTCCACACCCAAAGAACATAAGATTGCCCTATTAGGATTGGGCTACGTAGGCCTGCCCCTCGCCGTCGCGTTCGCCGAGCATTATGACGTCCTCGGGTTCGATACGAATGCCGAAAAGGCCCATCGCATTGCCAGTGGTATTGATCCCACGAATGAGTTGGAGGGGGGGCAATTATCTCACGCCCTCACCACCCGCCTTCGCATCTCGTCCAACCCCACCGACCTCAGCGCCTGCAACACCTTCATCATCACCGTCCCCACCGACATCAACCCGGACAAAAGCCCCAACCTCGACCCGCTCATCCAAGCGAGCCGAACCATAGGCCAACACCTCCGCCCCGGCGACCTAGTGATCTACGAAAGCACCACCTACCCCGGCTGCACCGAAGAAGTTTGCGTCCCCATCCTCGAACAAACCAGCGGCCTCACCTACAACCAAGATTTCACCGTAGGCTACAGCCCTGAGCGCATCAATCCAGGAGATAAACAACGCAACGTTACCAACATAATCAAAGTGACTTCGGGATCTACGAAAGAAGCAGCAAAAGAAGTAGATGCACTATATAATTCCATAATTACCGCGGGAACGCACCTTGCCCCAAGCATAAAAGTTGCAGAGGCGGCCAAAGCCATTGAGAATGCGCAAAGAGACGTCAACATAAGTTTCATCAATGAGCTCGCCCTTATCTTCGAAAAACTCGATATCGACACCGGAGACGTTCTAGCAGCTGCCGGAACAAAATGGAACTTCCTGCCCTTCAAACCAGGCCTCGTAGGCGGCCACTGCATTAGCGTCGATCCCTACTACCTCGCCCATAAAGCCCAAGAAGTAGGTCACGACCCTCAAGTCATTCTATCCGGCCGTCGTATCAACGACGGCATGGGACTCCACGTCGCCAGCAGCATCGTCAAGCTGTTGCACCAAAAAGACCTTCCGGTAAAAGGGAGTAAAGCCCTTATCCTAGGGCTGGCCTTCAAGGAGAATACGGGTGATGTACGGAATTCGAAAGTGGTGGATGTATACCAAGAATTGAAGAGTTTTGGGATGGAGGTGGATGTTCATGATCCATTGGCCAATCCGGAGCAGGCGATAAGCGAATACGGAATAACCCTAATCAAGGGAGTCGTATTAGAAAACTACCAAGCCATCCTACTTGCAGTACCCCACGAATCTTTCCATTCGCTGACTATTCAAACATCACCTCAATGTGTGGTCTATGACCTTAAAGGAGTTCTCCCGCGCCAAAACGTAGACAAGCGCCTTTAAAAAAGACAGCGCTTCGTCGGCCGCATCTTATTTTCTAGAATAATCGTCCTGAACGCGAACGATGTCCTCCTCATCAGACGGATAATCAGGATCTGTATGTTGCCAGAATTCTGCAACAACGCCCCAACCTTCAAGTCCTATCAAGCGGTGGCGCTCTCCTTTTTCTAAAACGATGGTTTGGCCTGCCGTAAATGACTCCACGATACCTTCGTCATCCGTTGCACTGCGCACGATGCCCACAGGCCCTTCCACGACGCGCCACGTCTCAGCACGACGGTGGTGGTATTGCCAGCTTAAACGTGCCTCAGGTTTGACCAATAGTATCTTAGGACTCAGTTTTCCCGCGATGCGCAATGGACCTACGTCTATACCTTCAAAATAAATATCGGCAAACTGCTGCGCTTGGTTTTCGTCCAAGACAAAAAACCCGCCCCACGGACGATTCAAGTCGTAACGATCTATACGCAGTCCTTGGTTGCTCAGCTTGATTCGGGTAGTTTCAAAGATGTTCATGCGGCTATTTAATGGTTTTGGTTGCCCAAAAATAGACAGAAACCTCAATCATCAACTATCGGCACGAAATTTGTGTCTCGATTGATACTAAAAATCGGTTAAAAACATAGAGAAATCAACATCTCCGAAGAAATAACTACATTTGCTAGACCAACCAAAAACCTTTTACTCATGAGCTCAGCTCTCTACCCTCTGGTTCCACCCTTTGTGGCAGTGGTAATTCTGCTAGCGCGGTTACTGATGGACTTCGGCTACAAGCTGGGGTTAGTCGATGAGCCAAACGAGCGTTCTTCGCACTCTAAAATCATTCCCAGAGTAGGCGGTTTAGCCATTTTCCTCCCGTATTTAGTCCTTGGATTAAGCTTTTATCTTACTGGTTACGACTACCTACAACTTAATAGCGGGTATTGGATTGGGTTAGGCGCAATCGTAGCGTTAGGTACACTAGATGACAGATTAGACCTCAGCTCCTCCCTCAAATTCTTTGTGCAATTCGCAATCGCAGCCTATTACGTTCTATCAACCGGCAACTATGTAGACAACTTGTACGGATTGTTTGGTGTGGGTGCTCTTCCTTCTTGGCTAGGAATTAGCTTGAGTATTATTACAGTCGTCTACCTAATCAATGCTTTGAATCTTATTGACGGTGTAGATGGGCTTGCCGCGGGAATCAGTTTGTTAGCCCTTTACCTGTTCAGCACACTTATGAGGAGCGATGAACATTTAATCACATTCGCATTCATCGGCCTAGGTCTTATCGTTTTTATGGGATTCAATTATTCTAACAAACGTAAAATTTTCTTAGGCGATGCAGGTTCTCTCAGCTTAGGTTTCATCATAGCTACCTTCGCCATGGAATTCCTTCACAGCGGAAATGCACACCACGTACATTTGAATCTCAATCCCGTCATAGTAGCCATTTTAATTCTTGGGTATCCCGTTGCTGATACCATACGCGTCTTCGCTATCAGAATTAGTCTAGGTCTAAGCCCCTTTAACGCAGATCGCAGACACATGCACCACGTTCTTTTAGATAAGGGCTTCACTCATTTTGGCGTCACCACTTTCATAATGACGGTCATGGCAGGGCTAGTATTGGGCAATAAATTATTAGGCCAGAGATTGGACAGTCATCTCGTAATTCTAATAAATATTCTAGGAATCTTACTTATTCACCTATTTGTTCGTCATCGTTCGACCCAATTGCGTATTTTTTGGCGCTCGTTCTCACGTGCGGTTTTTAACCCCGTGAAAAAAGTATGGAACAAATTCGTGGCCGATTAAATTGACACAACTCTTTGAACATACCACAGAACTGAGCCATTACATCTATGTAGTGGCTTTTTTCTTGATTGTACTAGGCCTTCTTTGGGGTCGGTTCAAAGCGATGCACGTATTCGCCGCTGTGGTTATGGCCCTAATTCTCTCTGGATTTATGGGCATCAAACACATTTACGCCACTGCAGTGAACCCGTCCATCCTCACTGTGATGGCACTCATTGCGCTTACGGGTGTATTGAAAAAGACGTTGCCGTTTCATAGAATTGGTGATTTGTTGGGAAAATCGTCCAAAGGATTTATGGTCCGTACCGGACTGGTTACTGCTGCATTAAGTGGATTCATCAACAATACGCCGGTGGTGGCACTTCTTATTCCCATTTTAAAGTCAAAAGCAAAAGCGCACAATTGGCCCATAGGGAACTACCTCATGCCGCTTTCCTTCGCCGCCGTCGCTGGGGGCACCATCACACTCATTGGTACTTCCACCAACCTCGTCCTCAACGGACTGATGATTGAAAACGGGATTGAAGGATTCAAATTTTGGGACTTCCTAGTTCCTGGACTTTGTGTAACAGGTGCGGTACTGCTCACGACTGTACTTATTGCACCAATGGTGCTGAAAAAGACCACCGAAGGTGCCGATGCTGCAAAAAATGAAGAGCGGCAGTACACCACCGAACTTAAAGTCATTCCTGGGGGAACCATGGACGGGAAAACCGTAAAATCTGCCGGCCTTAGAAACCTCAACGACCTCTTCCTTGCTGAAATCTACCGCAACGGTGCGTTCATCTCCCCGGTTACTCCGAAGATGACCTTAGAAGCTAATGACACCCTCTTTTTCACCGGTGCCCTAGACCGGGTCAACGAACTCCTCGACCTCTTCCCTAAAGGGCTTAAAACCGTCGAAGAAAAGTTCGAAGTAGATGCCCGTCACGACCTGCTCGAAGTCATCGTCCCAAATAACAGTGACCTCATAGGCCGACCTCTCAAACAAACGAACTTCCGTGCGCGCTACGATGCGGTTATCGTAGGTGTTCAACGCGGAGGACAGCCCCTTAAAGGCAAGATTGGCCGAATTGCCCTGCAAGCCGGAGACCTCCTGCTCTTATCTGCAGGAGCTAATTTCACCCCCCGCAACGAACGTGAAACGCCACTGATCGCCATCAACCAATACAAACGCACGGCGACAGCTGCTGTAGGTAGAGCACAATACTTCCTGCCTGGACTACTGATGATTGTTGGGGGTGCCCTCGTTTTACAATGGTCACTCCTGCTCTCTGTCGGTCTTATGCTTCTGTTAGGCATTGTCTGCGGCATCACCCACGCTGAAAAACTCAAGCGCGAATTCAACCTAGAACTCTACGCCCTACTCATCCTGTCCGTCGCCTTCGGCAGCGCCGTTGTGGAAGGCGGTCACGCGGGGTTCTTCATCGAACAAATGGCCCTCCCCCCTGAGGCTTATGCGGGAATAGTCCTATTATTCCTTCTAACATTGCTGTTGACTAATTTCATGACGAACGTCTCCGCCGTCGCCATCGCCTTCCCAATCGCTGCAGCAATGATGCAACATTATCAGTTAAGTCACCTCGAAGTCTTCCTTCCCGTAGCTTTTGGCGCCAGCGGCAGTTTCCTCACGCCCTCCAGCTACCAAACCCACCTTATGATCATGGGTCCGGGCAATTATACCAACAAAGATTTCATGAAGTTGGGACTGCCTGTATTGGTCGTGTATAGCGCGGTTGCGTTATGGGTTTTACTTTAATCCAGTTATCTCACCTCTAATTAGGAATTCGTCTACAGAAATTGGAAATTGCGCCTTCAAACCAAGCGATTACAGCACCTCGTGGGCGAAAAACTACACATCATACCACACCAGCACGCGATTTCTGCCGCAGATCGTGAGCGTCAAAACGGCCATAAAGGACATGTTTTATGGTTCACGGGTTTGAGTGGTAGCGGGAAGAGCACCGTAGCCTCTGCTGTTGAGCGCGAGTTGCACCAGCGAGGTATTAGAACCTACATACTAGATGGTGATAATGTGCGTACTGGACTAAATAGTGATTTAGACTTTAGTGCTGCATCTAGAGAAGAAAACATCCGCCGCATTGCGCATGTAAGTGCCTTAATGAAAGATGCGGGTATTGTGGTCTTAAGTGCTTTTGTAAGTCCGTACCAAAAAGACCGCGATTTCGTCAGAGCATGTTCTAACGGAGATTTCTCAGAGCTCTTTATAAGTACACCGCTAGAAGTTTGTGAGCAGCGCGATGTAAAAGGACTGTATGCCAAAGCAAGAGCTGGAGAGATCAGTAACTTTACAGGCATCAGCGCGCCGTTTGAGGCGCCGGGGAATCCAGAATTGGACGTACCCACCCATACCATGAGTATAGAAGAAGCGACCGCGATGGTCGTAGCATATATAATACCTAAAATAACAGGTGAAGATGAGTAGCTATTCGCTAACACATTTGCAAGAACTCGAGGCAGAGGCCATCTACGTCATTAGAGAAGTCTACGCCCAATTTGACAACCCAGCCATCCTCTTCTCAGGAGGTAAGGACAGCATTGTCGTGGCCCATTTGGCGCGCAAAGCCTTCTTCCCAGCGAAGATTCCATTCCCTTTCGTGCATATCGATACGGGGCATAACTTTCCGGAGACCATGGCTTTTAGAAACCAGCTGATCAAAGACCTCGGGGTCCAATTGGTCGTTGGTTCCGTCCAGGAATCCATAGATGAAGGCGCCGTAGCAGAAGAGACCGGCATCAACGCCTCCAGAAACGCCCTCCAGACCACTACCCTGCTCGACACCATAGAGCGCAACAACTTTGATGCCTGTATGGGTGGTGCACGCCGCGATGAAGAGAAAGCCCGTGCCAAAGAGCGCTTCTTTTCGCACCGCGACGACTTTGGTCAGTGGGACCCAAAAAACCAGCGTCCCGAGCTTTGGAACCTGTTCAACGGTAAGAAGCGCATGGGAGAAAACTTCCGCGTGTTCCCTATCTCCAACTGGACAGAGATGGACGTCTGGCAATACATCCTCCAGGAAAACATCGCCATTCCAGAACTCTACTTTGCCAAAGAGCGCAACGTCATCTGGAGACACGGTTCCTGGCTTCCCATGAGCGAATTCATCACCCTTCGTGAGGGCGACGAGCCAAAAATGAAAATGGTGCGCTTCCGTACCCTAGGGGACATCACCATCACCGGCGGACAAGAAAGCGACGCGGATACTCTAGAAAAAATTGTTCAGGAAGTGGCCTCTTCTCGTCAAACGGAGCGCGGTAACCGCGAGGACGACAAGCGCAGTGAAAGCGCCATGGAAGACCGCAAACGTCAGGGATACTTCTAACCATCAAAGCACTAAAAACCCAGATGGAAAACACATTCGACACCAATTCTTACCTCAATATGGAACTCCTTCGCTTCACTACTGCCGGTAGTGTGGACGATGGAAAATCAACATTGATCGGCCGACTCCTTTACGACAGCAAAAGCATCTTCGAGGACCAAGTCGCCCAAATTGAAGCAACCTCTACCAAAAAAGGACTCGACCACGTTGACCTTAGCCTGTTCACAGACGGTCTCAAGGACGAACGCGAGCAAGGCATCACCATTGATGTGGCCTACCGCTACTTTGCCACACCAAAGCGCAAGTTCATCATTGCAGATACCCCTGGACACGTTCAGTACACCCGCAATATGGTCACTGGTGCTTCCACCGCCAACCTTGCCCTCATCCTCGTGGATGCGCGCAAAGGCGTGATCGAACAAACCAAGCGCCACACCTTCATTGCTTCCCTCCTTCAAATCCCACACGTCTTCGTATGTATCAACAAGATGGACCTCGTAGACTACAGTCAGGAAGCCTACGATAGAGTGGTTAAGGAGTACACCGACTTCGCTGCGAAACTCAATGTTCAGGATGTCCGATTCATCCCCATGTCTGCCCTACACGGCGACAACGTAGTCACCCGCAGTGAAAAGATGGGTTGGTACGAAGGCGGCACCCTGCTCCACAACCTTGAAACCGTGCACATCTCTGCAGATTATAACCTGCGCGATTGCCGCTTTCCCGTACAAACGGTCATCCGTCCCCACACAGACGAATACCACGACTTCCGTGGCTATGCCGGCCGTGTCGCCGGTGGTATCTTCAAAAAAGGCGATAAAGTGGTTGCCCTCCCGTCCGGATTGGAGAGTAAAATCTCAGGCATCCACACCCTAACCGGAGAGCTAGAAGAAGCCTTCCCGCCGATGTCCGTGACCATCACTTTAGAAGATGATATCGACATCAGTCGCGGAGACATGCTGGTACGCAGTGAAAACCGTCCAGAAGGGCAGCAAGATCTGGATGTCATGTTGTGCTGGCTTAACGCATCACCGCCTCGCCCGCGTGCGAAATACGTCTTGAAACAAACGACAGCAGATGCCCGTGCTATGATTACTGAGATTCAGTACAAGATGGACATCAACACGTTACACAGGTTGGAGGAAGACAAGGACATTACGATGAACGATATCGCCCGTGTGAAGATTCGTTCCACCAAGCCAATCTTCGCTGATGAATACAATCAAAACCGTGTAACGGGCTCATTGATTCTTGTGGATGAAACCACGAATGAGACGGTTGCTGCGGGAATGATTCGTTAAATACATTATCGATTCAACAACAAAAAACCAGCTAACT
>Ga0257126_1001938_pt1 | contig 14116 bp, 9 predicted proteins | sample SI060_120mmetaG_FD_190151 | JGI IMG/M metagenome (GOLD analysis project Ga0257126, IMG submission 190151) | Marine microbial communities from Saanich Inlet, British Columbia, Canada - SI060_120m | ecosystem: Environmental > Aquatic > Marine > Inlet | place: Canada: British Columbia | collected... | reverse complement strand
TTTGCATGGCTTCCCTCATCGCCGATCCATACCGAGAAGGAACTCTCTACTTTTCTAACCCCAACAACAAAAACTCCCGCTCGCATATGACCCTTCGTCGTTCCACCGACGACGGTAAAACATGGTCCTCCCAAATCCTCCTCGACACAAAAGGTGGGGCTTATTCCTCCCTCGTCATAATCGACGAAAACCATCTTGGCATCCTCTACGAATCTTCCGTCGCTGACATGATTTTTCAAAAGATCTCCATTTCAGAATTTAATGAAGAGACTTCTGATGAACCACTCATCCAATCTCTATTTCAGGGTGAACGCTTCCCCAACATTGTTGTCTCTAAGAAAGGAACTCTGATCGCCACGTGGGGGAATAAACACATTCGCGCGCGCCGCTCCACCGATGGCGGCACGTCCTGGGGTCCTGAAATTACAATCGCAAATCCCGGCTTCCAAGGTGGCGGCACAACGGTCGATGAAACCACTGGCGACATTCTCGCCTTCGTTGAAGAAGGACACCCGCCTGCCAAAATTTTTATTTATCGCAGTCGTGACGACGGACTCACTTGGAAAAAAGAAACCCCCACGATCCGCCCTGATTCCCACGGTCACCAACCGTCGATGCACATGAACGAGCACGGCACTACCCTACGATATGGAAAACACAAAGGACGGCTCATTCGCCCCACCCGATTTTACGCCGGAAAAAATGACCGGAAAAAATGGCCTGAGCACTACACGAACGCCATCTATTCTGACGACCACGGTAAGACTTGGCAGACTTCTGAGCCTTTTCCGGAAAACGGGACAGGCGAAGCATGCATCGTAGAGCTCTCCGACGGTTCACTTTACTACAATTCCAGAGTCCACTGGCAAGAGCGCCCAAAAAACACCCGTCGCCGCGAAGCCCGATCGACCGACGGTGGACACACCTGGAAAGATTTTCGTATTATCGATATTCTTCCCGATGGGCACCAACACCGCTCCTATGGTTGCATGGGTGGCCTCGTCCGCCTTCCTGTCGATGGCCAAGACATCCTCATTTTCAGCAATATTGACACTCCCAAAGCGACCCGCGAACAAGGCACCGTCTGGGCCAGTTTTGATGGTGGTAAAACGTGGCCCGTTAAACGCCTCGTCCTCCCTGGCCCCAGCGGCTATTCCGCCCTCAATGCCGGCCGGCCCGGCACCCCTTCTGAAGATTACATTTACCTCCATGCCGAGACAAACAATGGTTCTCGCGTGGCACGCTTTACCCTCGATTGGCTTAAAAAAGGCACACCGACTGGAAATGGCACCATTCCCTCCAAATCAAAATAACACGTCTCTTGAGCGGCGCCGCCTGCTTTTAGCTACCACCGATACTAAGGATGACACCTCAAGCATCCTGAGCTTCCTAGCAAGAGATCCAAGTCAGCTGCTTTTTGCCTCTTATTTTAGCAATTTGTTGGTTTCTTATTCCGCCCCAGATCCAATGACCCCGGAAACCCATCATGGCCAAGGTCTGAAACACTGTTATCAAATTATTCTGAACGACCTGTTTGATCATATATCCTCGCTTCGATTACTCAATTAGGAGTTGTAAAGCCCCGAACTGAATGTGCGCGAGTTCATTCCGGCATCGCACAATTCTGCTACTCAACCAACAACTCGTAAATCGTGATTTCCAAACGCCCAGATCAGATCTACTGCCTGTCAATCGTCCCCCATCAAGTGGTAATCCCAAACGATCTGCACAGCTTCTTCAACGATCATCATTTTTTGGGGATAAATAAGCCGCAACGATCTTTGCAATCGCGCTCGCCCCTTCGGCATTAGGGTGCAAGCCATCAGGAAACCAGTCGCCATGATTCTTCATCGGTCTTTCGAGATCAATTGCTTCCACCTCCTCCAATCGTACCACCTCCCCAATCGCGTCGTTAATCTCATCTACATTTTGATCCCCATAAAATGCCTGACCAGGAAACAGAGGCGTCAAGCGATTCCACACGACCACCCTGGGTTTTCCCGGCAACTCTTTGTAGGCCTGAATCAAAGCCCGGTAGTCATCAACAAAGTCTTCTTTCCCGAACGCGTCCCAATCCATCAGGTCGTTAATCCCCAGATTACAAACCACGATATCCGGCTGAAAATCTATCGCTTGCTCATGCTCTGGCATAAAAACATAGGCCCGTTTCTCACTCCCTCTCATCGAACGCCTAAACACACCACGCCCTGAATTACCAAAGTTCTTCACTAAATAGTCTTTGCCAATAATTTCTCCCAAAACAAAAGGGTAATGCCTTCGGAAATCCTTAATACCGTAGCCCGCCGTGATGGAATCACCAATACAAGCCACTCTAATTTCCCCTGCCTTTCTCACTGCCCAGTCGTCACTCCGAAATGGACTAGCAGGCAAGCCCTCCTTATTTACAATATTACAATTCGGATAATCTGCCCACGCATACCGCACTGCTACTGGAGAAGTTTCTTTTCCTGATCTTAGCCTTAAGGACGACCCGAAAATCTCTCCCTCACCAGGATGAAAAACCCCATCTTTACCGGCAATTTTAAATCCAACAGGAGCACGGCCATCTGACGTCTTCACAAGCATGTCAAAATCGACCCAAAGCGCCTCCTTTAGAATTCTCACTTTAACCACCTGAGGACCTTCAGCGACCAACTTCTTTCCATAGGTTTTTGCCAACGCTAATCTTGCGAGTCTTTCCCCAACCGGTCGCTTCCGCTTAGGATGAACATTGGTCGGATGTCCGAGATCAATTGTAACTGCCATCCCTACATTCGAGACTTCTCGCGCAACTTCCAATTGCATCTCTCTAAAGATGGGCCAGCTCCGATTCAATCCCGGAAGCTGGACGAAATACACTGGTAAATCATTCCCCCTCCAAGCCCGTCGCCACGCCCCAATTAAGGCTTCAAACTTCCGACGATTTACTTCCTTTGAGGCCGGTGCTCCTCGCCCACCATCAAGCGTCGCATTCGACTCACCCTGATACCACAGAACTCCCCTGAGCGGATAGGGAAGCAAGGGTTGCACTCCGGCATTCCACAAAAACGTCGGAGCAAAAGGATGTGGCGGATTCCTCCCTTGAACTGGATTCTCAAACCATTCGGTGAGATTCAAGGACGCACGTTCCCGACACCAGCGAGGGTAACCAGGGTTCTCCCACCATTCATGAAGTAAGCCCTTCAAGCGCTCATCTCTCAGAAATGCCCTCTTTGGCAAATGAGCTTCAATTGGGCTTCCACCCACTCCCAGATGAATTACCCCAATCGGAGTCTTAAGTTCTTTTCTAAGCTTCTTTGCAAAGAAATAACCGACACCTGAAAACTCTGCGAGGCTCGTAGGCGAAGCACGCTGCCAACCCTCCGTCTCATAGTAATTGCTCTCATCGATTTGACTTAGAAAATCTCGAGGAAAACGGGACCCGTCAGGATGCAGTCGACCTTGAAAGTTTAGAACCCGAATCTTCGCATCACCTCCGCCCTCAATCTCTTCCTCTCCACTCTCACAGTCTTTCAACATCCAGCGCATATTAGATTGCCCTGTGGCAATCCATACTTCTCCAAAAACCAAATCTTTTCTTACCAATCGCTCCCGACCAGAAATGACCGACATGGTAATGCCTTTTGAAGACGCCCCGGACTCTTCAAACTCCACCTGCCAAAATCCCTCCGCTGAAACCGTCGTCTTCTTTGATCGCTCTCCCAACTTCACTGTCACCGTTCCCCCTGGAATAGCCTTCCCCCAAACTGGGAGCGGCTTCCCCGCTTGCAAAACCGCGTGATCGCTAAAGGGCAAAGCTAATTCTAAAGCGGCCCCAAGCCACCTACAAAGGATCAACAACAAAAAACTACTTCGGAAGAACATCACGCCAGCCCTTCCCACGTTTAAGTCGTAATGAGAGCGCCTCAGCAACCTCCGACCTTTTATTCCCCTGAAGAAGATTCACTTCTTCGCGCGGATCCTCCAATCGGTCATAGAGCTCTCTTGCCACTATTTCATTATTCTGAATCCACTCCACATACCGATACTCTTTCGTCCTCATGGCGTATCCTTTCACCTTTCCTCTTCCGAACTGAGAAAAGGCGGCCCCCTTCCAATCTCTCTCAGGATCTTCAAGGAGAGCCGCAATACTCTGCCCCTCTAGATGACGGGCCACTTTCAGTCCGCACAACTCAACCAATGAAGGATAGATATCTACCAGCTCTACAAGGGCCTTCGTCTTCCTCCCCTTTGCCTTCATTCCCGGAGTCCTGCAAATCATCGCCACCCGGGTATCTAACTCGTAATTTGTTGTCTTCCCCCAAAGCCCTTTTTCTCCCAAGTGATATCCGTGGTCACTCCACAACATCACCACCGTATTATCAGCCAGTCCATTCTTCTCCAAAGCATCCAACACCTTTCCAATCTGGGCGTCAATATAGCTGATACAGGCATAGTAAGCATGCCGGGTCTCTCTTTGGTTTGCATCGGAAAATGCCCCCTTCTTCGGCTGATCAGTGTAGCGTCTTTTTTCACCCGATCGATGACCCGCAAACTTTGGAACACCCTGCGGCCATTGTTTTGTCTTCGCCAACTGAATCCGCTCCCGGTCATACAGATCAAAATACTTCTTGGGCGCGATGTAAGGTGAATGTGGTTTAATAAAGCCAACCGCCAAAAAAAATGGCTCCTCTTTTTTTTCTCCAAAACTCTCCAAATACTCAACCGCACGTTTTGCAACCTGCCCGTCGTAAAGAACATCATCATCCACCGGAGCGGCCTCTTCAGCCGGGCCAAAAACCAAATACTGCGCCCATTCACTCAAGGGCCTCTGCGGAAACATCTTTCTAAAAACTCTCTGGGCAGCCTCGATCCCTTCCTCAGTGTAATAATATCTGGGTCCTGGTCTAAAGGCAGGAACACTCCAGCTTTCTTCATCACCCATGACATCCCACTTGGGAGCCTTACCTTTTGGGAAAACACCGTGATTGATCTTCCCACAGGCCGCCGTGAAGTAGCCAGCTTCCTTAAAAAATTGAGGCAAAGTCACTACCCCCGGGTTCTTGTCTCGATAATGTGCATGATTCCCATGAACCCCCAAAGTATCAGGTCGCAATCCAGTCAAAAGGCTCGCCCGAGAAGGACCACAAATGGCCTGTTGGCAATACGCACGCTCAAACAACAATCCACTCGCAGCCAACCGATCAATATTTGGGCTCTTAACGTGTGTCGACCCATAACATCCAAGTTCGGGCCTCATGTCGTCGACCGCAATCATCACAACATTCAGCGGCTTAGCCACCACAGAAATCATCAACAAACTTCCGCTTACCACACTCTGCCAAAACAGGGCGCCTAACTTTCCTCTCTTCACTTCGATCACAATGGCATTAACCTTAAGAACTTCCTATACTAGTCTTATCCAGTTCGTAAACACCCCTTTTTTAAGCAAACTTCTTTCATTCGCTCGAACTCATAAATAATAACCGAATCAATAGGAACTCGCTGATAAAATTACCCGTGATCAAAAATTTAAAGCCTCAAAAACAGCCCGTAATAAAACGAGTCACCAATTTAAAATAACAATTCTATGCGCCTGCTCCTTATCTTCATTCTCTCTATTTTTTGCCCCCTCTTTTCCTCTGAAAAACCTAATATTCTCTTCATCGTCTCCGAAGACAACAGCGAGCACATCGGATGCTATGGTGAAAAGCGCGTCCACACACCCGCTCTTGATAGCCTTGCCCAAACCGGTGTCCGATACACTCGCGCCTACGTGCCCTACTCCGTTTGTAGTCCTTCCCGCGCCGTTTTTCTCACTGGCCTATACACCCGCCAAACAGGTCACATCGGACTCGCGACCCATAAATTCTCGATGTTTAAGGATTTTAAAACGATGCCCGCCTACTTTAAAGAAGCTGGCTACTATACCGGATTTCTAGGGAAAACACATATCAACCCGGAACGCCTTGTTGAAGACCATATCGATCATCGAGCCCTCAAAGGTGCTAACTTTAGCAAAACCACAAGCATTAGGACCTACGCGAACGAGGCTAAGATCGTCATGCAAAACGCAGCCAAAGAGAAGAAACCTTTCTGTCTTATCATCAACTATGCCGATGCCCATCGCAAGTTCGTCGGGAAATCAAAAAACGGCTATCCCACCACCCTCCTCAAAAACCCCATCGCCCCTTTCCCATGGATCGGCTCTGACAGCCCTCACCTTCGCAAGGAGATCAAAAACTACTTTAACTGTATGAACCGTCTCGATGAAGGAATCGGCATGGTTCTCGACGATATGGGCAAGCTCAGGGTCCGCGAAAACACCCTCATCATCTACATCGCCGACCATGGAGCCGACTTCCCAAGAGGCAAAGGAACTGCTTACGAATCTGGAATCCGCATCCCCATGATCGTCAACTACCCCAAAACCTTCTCGCAGGGAAAAGTCGAAAACCAACTGGTCTCCACCATCGACCTCCTTCCGACCATGCTCGACCTCTGCGGCATCAAGCCCACCCAAGCTCTCCCTGGTAATAATCTACAATCTCTCGACCAGGGGGAAATCAGAGGACACAAGTATATCCACACCTTCACCACTGGGGCCGCGCCTAATCTTCAATACCTTCAATTTTCGATCCGGGACGATCATTACAAGCTCATCTACAATCCATATCGCCATAAAAACTTTCTAGCCGCCTCCCGCTATACCAACAGCAAACTCACCGAAGATCAGCATGTGAAATCTTTCCTTTTCCCGGTCGAATACGAACTCTTCAATCTAGAAAAAGATCCTTACGAATGGACCAATCTTGCAAAAAGCGAGAAGCATCAACCAAAGATAAAAGAGCTTCTTGCTGCCATGAGGGATTTTCAGAAAAAAATCAAAGACCCCTTCCTTCACCGCCAAAACCTTGACCTCTTTCAAGCAGAACAAATGAGGCATCGTACCATCAACTACCGTAAAAAAGACGGATTCCGGTGGCCCCACTTGGACCTCTTCAAAAAGGCCAATCAATAGGCTCTATACGCTAGCTTCTAGCCATCACTTCACATTCAATCTACTGCCAACGCCGTTTCACAGCTTCCTTCGCCGCCAAACAAGCCAAATTCCTGTGACTTTCCGACCACCTCATAGCTGGGGCATCGATCCCTAAGATCGCCTCAGCTTTCAAGCAGCTGCCAGCAATACCATTGCATGCGCGGAAGATGAAAAGGCCCTTTAAAATGATTCCCCTTCAGAAGCGATGACACTCGTCCATCCCGGTGAAGGTAACCAAACCACTCACCGTGTTCCTCATCGTGAAATGCTTTATGGGCATACTCGTGAATCATTCGATGCCACCCAGCATACTTCTCATCACCAGTCAGCTGGTATGCCAATAAGGTCGCAATGATGGCCTCGCACTGGGGCCACCAGAACTTCATGTCGTGCCAGTATTCTTGCACGGGCCTATCGTAAACGTCTTTGAAATAAGTAATACCGCCATATTCATCATCCCACCCCCTCTTCCACATGTAATCGAGCATTCGACATCCAAGGTTCACCAGTTCCCGATCCCCCCCCCTACGCTTTGCTTCATCCAAAATAAACCACGCTCCTTCGATCGCATGACCTGGGTTCAAAGTCCGGGCATCAATATGATCGAGCACTTCTCCATCAATTCCAATCTGCTCCATGACACACTTTATGTCATCCTTAACAAACCCACGGATCTCTTCGATAAACCCATCAATCTTACGCTCCGCAAGTTCGTCTCCACCATTCGCCACTAGAACCTGTGCGACTTGTAGAAAAATCATAGGAACTCCGATCCCCTTAACTTTTCTCTCATCGGTCCACTTTGGATCACCAGCCGAGGCTGTTCCGTCCACGTAGTCCATGCTCTTTGCAAATAGTTTCCGGGCTTCTTCGAGCCACATCTCATTCCCCGATGCTTTCCCGTAAGCCGCAAAAGCCATTACCGCAAAAGCTTCGGAATAGAAATACCGTCTCTTCCGTAAGGGCTTCCCTTCACGGGTCACCAGAAAGAACATTTGTCCATCCTCGTCAAAACAATGAGCCTTCAAAAACTCCACTCCACTCTTCGCTGCCGATAGCCACTCTGCCTTCTTCTCGACCGTATTGCAAAAGGTCGCCAGCATCCACGCAAACCGTCCTTGCAACCAAACCGATTTATCGTCATCGACCAAACTTCCGTCCCGATCGCGCATTGAAAGATATCCCCCGAATTCTTCATCGACAATTCCGGGCATCCAAAACGGCAGGGTATCCTCAAGCAAACTCGCCCGATAAAAGTCCCGTAAATCCTTTAACTCTTGCTTCGAATATCCACTCACTACTTTTTCTGCGTCCAAATCGTCAAACCTCTCACATCTTCATCACTCGCCCGCAACCAAAACCCCAAAACAAGGCCCGTTCCCAAGGTTGTTAAAAATCCAACCGCGCCATAGAGCAGAGGCATCAGATTGATAACACCTGCTTCATTGAGGAAGTAAGTCACAGTCACGGTCAGCACCCCGGAAATCAAGGCCACCAAGCCAGCCAATCCATCCGGTCTCCTCGAAAAAATCCCCAGCGCGAACAAGCCACCCAGTGGCCCCAGCGCAAAGCCAATGAAACGATTAAACAACATAAAGACCCCATCCGTCCCCATTTCTGCCAAGACACACGATATCCCGATCCCTACGACGCCAAGAATCACCACGACCCATTTCGCTACGCTCAGCCTCTCCTCATCCAAGCTCTCCGGCTTTAATAAACGCCCATAAACATCCGTCACAAAAGCTGTCGCCACCGAATTCAAGGAACTCGAAATCGTCGACTGCGCAGCCGCGAACACTCCGGCAATGATCAGGCCCGCTACCCCAACCGGTAGATTTTGCATAATAAAGAAAGGCAGCACGCTGTCCTTGGTCGGAAGGGTGGGATCCATCAACTCGGGATTTTCTTGATAGAAAACAAACAAGGCGGTCCCCAATCCAAAGAAGATCGCCGACCCCACGAGCACCATCACGATATTCATCCAGAGCGATTTTGCCGCCTCTTTTTCAGAGGAAGTCGTAACGTATCGCTGCACGACATCTTGCCCCGAAGTGTAAGAGGGCAAATTGGCCAACATAAAGGCCACGAACAAGACAAAACCCGACGTCGATTCCTTCCCGATTGAAATATCGTGAAAGCTCCAGCTCGCCGTGATTCCCTTCCCCTCCTCACTCATCGCTGAACCAATAGCGCCCAATCCCCCATCGACTTGCGACACGATCAATCCAAAGCACAACAAAGCGCCTCCAATCAAGACAAGCGCCTGAATCGCATCAGTCCAAACCACTGCTTCAATCCCGCCCATCACGGTATAAATTACACACAAGATTCCAATCACCGCAATCGCCGCAAAAACATTGATATCGGTGACACTTGAAAGCGCAAGAGCCGGGAGATAGAGCACTATCGCCACCCGCCCGATATGAAACAACATGAAGGTCACACTCCCGATCACCCGGGTAGCGACATTGAAGCGCTTTTCCAAATATTCATAGGCTGTTGTAATATTCAGACGACGGTAAAACGGCAGATAAAACATCACCACCAGTGGAACGATGATTAAAATCGGCCACTGCCCAATGTAGCCATTCCAGTCCTTCGCATATGCCACTCCCGGCACCGCCATGAAAGTGATGGCCGAGAGCATCGTCGCAAAGATCGACAAGCCCGCAACCCAAAATGGAATCTTCTGGCCACCCCGAAAGTAGGCCTCAGTCGAAGACGAAGCTTCCCGCTTCATAAACCAATATCCAATCGCTACCATCCCCAAAAGATAAACGACGACCACAATCCAGTTCCACATCCCGAATTTCATCTTCGTTCCTCCATTTCTACAATGAGCACCTGCGGTGATCGCACCCCTGGTTTTATTTCGCCCGTCGGGATAATCACTTTTCCGTCCCAAAACACCACCGGAGTCGTTACAGGAGCGAAAGTCCCCTTGAGCGGTAAACTCCCCGCCTCAGTCCATTGATCTGCCACTGTATTATAGGAAAGAATCGACGCCGGAAACCCCGGATGCTCCATCCCCTGACCGTTTATTTCTGGTCGTGCTGCCACCTGAGCTCTCCAAAAATCAACCGGCACGCCACCCAACATCAGCAAGGAACTTGCGCCTATCGGCACCGCCATCGATGGCGCCGCTGATCTCGCCTCAGGAAGGTCGGCCAACCTTTTCCACATGCCTGACGATAAATCTAACTCCCAGCAATCCTTCAAAAAATCTAATCCAAAAATTCGATTCACTTTTTTCTCTTCCGACTTCGCAAAATCCCTCCCCCCAAACAGGTAGAACTTCCCTCCCTTAACTCCGGCAACCGGATACATCCTCCCACGCGCGCCCTCCGGCCAACCCAGTGATTTCCATTCCACTCCCATCGGATCAGGTCTCGCCATCTTAAAGAATTCCCGCTGTGTTTCCGCTCCATCTCCACCTGATCCCACCAAAACCTCTCCATTCACCACCGCTGCTACACCCTCAGCCATTACCCGCGGAAGATTTCCGATATCCGTAATCTTCACCTTTCCCGAGGCCATTGAAAACTCCAGAACTTCCGCTCGAGAACCCGCCTCATTCTTCCCTCCCATGAACAAACATTGCCCACTCTTCAAAGTCACTGACATCCCATAAGCAACTTTAATTGGCAATTTGACAGCAGCAGTTCGCCACTCGCTATCCTCTTTCAAAGGTAAGATATAAATCCCGTCATAGTAAATTTTCTTCCCATCCTCCCACGGTCTTCCATCCGGGAAATTTGCCCCACCTGCCACAATCAAAAAATCCTCCTCACCCTCGCTTACCACCCCTGAAAAGACCCCCGCAAATCCCTCCCGGTCCGGGAGATCAGGCAATCGATCCCATTCTAGCGCCCCTCCAAGAGCCATTCCCAGAATCCAGAAGGCCAAAAAAAGTCTCATGATATTTCCGCGCTAAGGTCTTCCTTGATCCATTCAAACCACCCCATCGTATCAAGACGCTTCCTCAAGGCTATAATTTGATCCGGACTCGCCGGATCAATCGGCCTTCTCACAGGGCCACAGTCAATCCCCACCATTTGCATCATCACTTTTAAAGACGATCTTCCACAGGTTTCAAACATCGCCGTGATCATTTCAAGAGCATGCTTCTGCCACACTTGCGCTCTTTTAAAATCTCCCACATCCAAGAATTTTCTTACCTTATTATAAATCGGAGCAGCGTAATTATAAGTGCTTCCCACAGCCGCTTGGTATCCTTGAGCCAACGACATGAGATAAGCTTCATCTGATCCAGACAGAAACTCTAAACCCGGTGCTACGCTCTCAAGCAAAGGAAGATTATGAAGACTCGCACCATCGGAATACTTGATCCCACAGAATGTAGGCAATCGGTCCATCGAAATGTCAGTCAACTTTATCGGATCAAGGTTCACACCAGACAAGAAAGGGATATGATAGTAATAAAAGGGGGTTTTGGGAGCCGCTTCCACAATTGGCAAAAGACCTTCCACTAACTCTGCTTCACCACTCACTTTGAAGTAACCTGTTGGGGTTGCCGATACTGCATCAGCTCCAATTGATTCAGCATGCCCTGCCAAATCGGCAGACGCCCTCAAACTGTTATGACCCACCTGCACGAAGGATTTCATCCGCCCCTTTGCCGCACCAACATAAGCTTCAGCTACTCCACGACGCTCCTCATCGGTCAAGGACATCCCTTCTCCAGTGCTTCCAGCTATATAGATCCCTGTGATCCCTTTTGACGCGAGATAATCCACAACTCGAGGAACAACACTTAAATCCAAATCGCCTTTTGCATTCATTGGCGTCACCACAGCGGCAACTAATCCCCTCATTCTTAACGGCTCCATCATTTAGAGACTATAAAATATTTCTTAACCACTCAAAAACCAAAACCAAAAACCTTGGTTTGTTCAACCGACCAGCCACCGCAGGTCCAACAAGCTAACTCTCTTATTTTGCAATTAAAACTTACCACCCCAATCTCGGCAGATCCCCCTAGATGATTATAATAGTGACAATCGCAGCTAAAAGGAGAGTTACTAGGACCAAAATTCTTCTTTTCAGCGAAAGTATATTACGACACGTGGGGCAAATCACTTTTTCCCTACCTGATACCCAGCTCTCTAGTCGATCGGGAGACACTTCAGAACCATGGATGAAATTTCCACACTTCTCACAATAGTCTTTCCCATTTTTTCGAAGCACCAATTCAACATCCTCAGAGTAATCACTCCTCTTCAACGGTTGGATATCACTAGTCATATAATAATAGGTCGCTTTTCTAACATCTCACCTGCTAGAGGCAAATCAATAAGAGCAAATAACCTAGAGAACGAATCCTGTAAAAGAGCATGTTAGAGCCCTACCTACCCCTTTGTGGGTAGGTTTTTTAAGCGATTCACCCGAGACCCATTTATATTCTGCATCTACTCTGTGTATTTCACGTGGAGCAAAAATGAAGATTTCGTGATTATCTTTTGCTTAGGCCTTTTTGGGATGCTCGGTCCTAATTGCTTTAAAAAAGTATTTCAGACACAGGATAAAGGATACATCCTGGCTCCGACGAAAAAGGGTGCGAGAGTTACGTTATGTTCATCGATATTCCTCAGAGAAATTTCAGGGGCTTTGCAGTTGGATTCAAACTGGTCGCAGAGGATTTTAAAAGCTATCAGGCTGCATACTTTAGGTTCTGAAATCTTTTAACGCCTCAAACTCAAAAAGAACTAAAACTTTTTTCCTCCGCTCCAGATTTCCTCCAACAAATTAAGATCCTGAGTGTCTCAAATAGACAAAGCCTTAGTTTCTACCACAACTCAATATTTACATCCCCATGACTCTATTTCCTTATTCAATCAGGATCGCCTCAACTCTCTCAATATTATTCCTAACTGGGTCTATCTCAGGGAAAGAAAAGCAACTCGAGGCAGACACCACCAAAGAGTTACAGATTCGTCATTCCATGTTGGGCTTTCGGGACACTCTTCTATTTTACACATTTCCCGACCAGCAGGCTGTTCTTCGGATCGATATCAGCAGTAAAGACATAACTCTTCCTGTTACCGGAATAGTCTACCTTTTCCCGAATACCACCACCGATGAAGGAATCAAGAAATGGATCAATAACCAACACTCCGATGGGCTCTTCCCAGACATCCCAAGCCCAGATTTGATCCACAAGCTTCCTAAAGGCATCTGCAAGGCGGTTGCCACCAAAATCATCGGGGAGAAGAAGAATTCCCCCAATAATCAAATTTTTACTGACCAAGAAGTGATGATCGCGATCAAAGCCCACGAACTTCAAGGACAGTTCAAACTCGCTCCCTTTAAAGATCGGAGCGGTATCTTTATCCCGAAGTAAGTGAGTGGTTCTTGAAACAGATAAGAAGTGCCCTACTCCTGTTTACGGACTCGGAAAAAGATTCTACCAGTCTTGGCGATGAAGTTCACTGCGTCACTCGAGATGACAATGGTAGTCGAATCACCCTGTGACTCAATACTATCATCAAGCTCATCCCAGAGACTGATATCCGTTTCGTCTAGATTATCTTTAGCAAGAACCGCATAACTCTGTCCGGCCCGTGAATTCCACGTCAGTGAAACATCACCATTGGCAGCGGTGGAAATTTCAGTGATCACAAAGGGTGCTCCTCCCGCGCCACGATAAGCTTTTAGGCCACCGTTTTCGACATCGTTGAATAGGACTTTAGTGCCATCCTCTTTAATGGAGAAGATTTCAATATTTGCACCACCTCCACCATTGTTCCAGATAACTCTGATCGGATAGACTCCAGCCTCGATCACGTTGAAGACAAAGATACTATCGGAAGCACCACGGGGCGCATCAAACTCACCTAAAAGCTCGCGACTTTCAGGCTGATCAAGTGGCCCGGCTTCCATCCGAAATCCATCATCACTATTAACACCAACGGTGTTAAAGCCAGCTGGGAACTCAACGAAGGTAACGATTTCCGCGCTAGCTCCATCAGCTATGAAATTCAGACCAGGAACCCCAGGCATTTGAAGATCATCAGGGAAATTTCCGGCAGAGTCGCCTCCAAGTTGATTAAGGTTGATGACCGAAGGGATTTC
>Ga0257126_1001935_pt1 | contig 14138 bp, 15 predicted proteins | sample SI060_120mmetaG_FD_190151 | JGI IMG/M metagenome (GOLD analysis project Ga0257126, IMG submission 190151) | Marine microbial communities from Saanich Inlet, British Columbia, Canada - SI060_120m | ecosystem: Environmental > Aquatic > Marine > Inlet | place: Canada: British Columbia | collected... | reverse complement strand
AGAAAAAATTTCTTCGAATTTACTTGTTAAATTTTCAAACATATTTATTACGCACAGCAGTAATCGCACTAGTGGGCGAAGCCTCGCTGACTAGTGTCGATCTCTTTGTTTCCAAAGACACCGCAAATTTAATGTTTTTGCGGAAACCGCAACAACCTATAATAGAGGTTCAAAAAGTCAATAAATAAGTTAAATATCTATATATGGATATTAAAGCTTTTAAAATGGATGGTTTAGGCAATGATTTTGTGATCATTGATCAAAGAAATCAAAATTATAATCTAAGCAAAGATCAAATTATTAAAATATGTGATCGGAATTTTATTGGATGTGATCAACTAATTTTTATTCAAAAAAGCGATAGGAAAGATGCTGAATTAGAGTTCTATAATTCAGATGGAAGTGTTTCTGGTGCTTGTGGAAATGGTACTAGATGTGTAGCCGATCTTTTATCAAAAGAAAATAATAATAATAAAATTATACTTTGGACCTCTTCTGGAACATTAAAATCAAAAATTTTAGGTGATAATTTAGTAGAAACTGAAATTGGTATTCCAAAAACTAATTGGGATGAAATTCCATTAAATAAAGATTTGAATACAGAAAACTTGAATATTAAAATTGTTAACAAAAATAATATTGAACATATAGGTGGAACTGCCGTTAATGTAGGAAATCCTCATATTGTTTTTTTTGTAGATAACATTGAAGACTATGATTTAAAAAAAATAGGCCCAGAAGTAGAAAATCACAATTATTTTCCAGAGAAATGTAATGTTACCCTTGCAAAAGTTGTTAATAAAAAACTAATTAAAGTTAAGGTTTGGGAAAGAGGAGCTGGACTTACAAAAGCTTGCGGAACAGCAGCATGTGCTACTGCAGTAGCAGCAAATATTAATGGACTAACAGATAAAAAAACTGATATTGAGTTCGCATTAGGTAAACTATCAATATCTATTGATGAGAACAATAGTATTCACATGAAAGGACCTGTCTCAGATATAAAAAATATTGAGATTAATATTTAATGGGAATTTTTGATAAATTTAAATCCGGTTTTAAAAAAAGTGCATCTGCTTTTACATCTGGCTTAAGAGATATAGTTGTAAAAAAGGAAATAGATGACAAAACTTTAGACAGAATCGAAGAATATTTAATTCAATCTGATGTTGGTATTGTTGCTGCATCTGAGATTAAGGAAATAATTTCAGATAGTAAAATTGATCCAAAGAAAGATATTGCTGAAGAAATACATACTATTTTAAAAGAATATATAATTTCTTTGATGAAGCCACTTGAGAACAATACTTTTTTTAAAAAGAAAGAAAAAATTAATGCTACATTAGTTTCGGGTGTTAATGGAGTTGGAAAAACAACAACCATTGGAAAAATTAGTAAAATATTAAAAGCAAATGGAAATAAAGTTATGCTTGCTGCATCAGATACTTTTAGAGCTGCAGCTATTGAACAATTAGAAAATTGGGCAAATAAAGTGGAAGTTGAGATAACAAAATCTTCTCAGGGAGCAGATCCTGCATCTGTTGCTTATAAAGCTATAGAAGACGCAATTGCTAATAATTTTAATCAAGTTTTAATTGATACTGCTGGAAGATTACAAAATAAAAAAAATTTAATGGAAGAATATAAAAAAATTGCAAACGTAACAAAAAAGATAGATCCTGAAGCTCCTCATGATGTGATTTTAGTTTTAGATGCTACTTCAGGTCAAAATGTAATTAATCAAGTTGAAGAATTTAATAAAATCATCCCAATCACTGGTCTTATAATGACAAAATTAGATGGTACTGCAAAAGGAGGAATTCTTTTAGCAGTTGCTAAAAAATATAAACTTCCAATTATCGCTCTGGGCTTAGGAGAAAAAGAGGATGATCTACAAATTTTTGATGCAGAAAAATTTGCTGATGCTTTTACCCAAATTAGTTGATTAAAGTGCTTGATATTAAAGGCTTATAGAAGCTGCACTTATAATTTTCTTTAAAATTATCATGTCCACAATTTTTAGCTATTGATGAAATAATAAAATCAAATTTTCCATTTTTTGGATAGAGCTCTAATTTTTTTTTATTAATATCAAATTTAAAGTTAGCATTTAAACTTTTAACAGCACTTATCATTACAAGTGTCTTATTATCTTTTAAAAGATAATAAGCAAAATCATCAGGAAAGACTGGAAAGTCATATTCTTCAAGAAAATATTTTGCTCTTTTAGGAAACCACTCATAAGAAATCAGTGGAGATGAAATTTTTGTCTTGTAATCATACATGTAAAGATCTTTAGGAAAATCGTTTATATAATTACTATTTTCTCCCCTTGCTAAAATCGCTTTCTCTCTTGTTTTAAAATATAGAGCAAAATTTTCATTATGTGAGTTCATCTGATCTATATGGAATAAACTATCAATCTGTGATTTATTTTCTTCTGCTAACACAAGATTTTTAAATGATAGTATAATAATTAGTATTATAAGTTTTTTTTTCACCTCAAACAATTAATAAAAGATTTTGTGCTATATATGTTTGGAATGTGGCTTAATTTAAACTTTTGATAAATTTTTCTAGCTTAAATAAAAGCTTTTCATCATATTCCATCATGTGATCATCAAATTTTGTGAAGTGAGAAAACTTGGGTTGATTAGCCATTTCATAAATCTTTTTGCCCATCCAAAAAGGAACTATCTGATCAACTTCACCATGCATCACTAAAACTGGAATATTAATATTCTTAATTTTATTTTGATTATCATACTTATCCTTTAACAAAAGAGACACTGGAATATATGGATAAAAGTTTTTTGCTGCTTCAACCATGGATGTAAAAGGTGTCTCAAGTACTAATCCAGCATAATTATTACTTTGTGCTATCTCAGTTGCAACTCCAGTTCCAAGGGACTCTCCATAAAGTATGATATCTTTTTCTTTTAAACCTAAATTTTTAAGCCATAGAATTGTGCTGTTGCCATCTATATAAAGTCCTTTTTCATTAGGTTTTCCTTTGTTTCCGCTAAAACCTCTCCAAGCTATTATTAAAAAATTAATATCTATATCTTTAAAATGATTTAATTTGTGAATTCTATTTTCAAGTTTTCCAGCGTTGCCATGAAAATAAACAATTGTTTTAAATTTCTTGAGATCTTTTTTATGAAACCAACCTAATAGATTTATATTATCTGAAGTTATAATCTTCACTTTTTCTACTTCTACTTCCAGCTTATCTCCAAAGTAATTATTCTCTTGGGGGTGGTACATTAAGCTTCGTTGAAAAATAAATAGTAGAATTAATACTGATGCATAAATAACAATTATTCCAATAATAAATTCCAAAAAAAAATTCCTACGTTTTAGTTTCATAATTTTTTTTAGCTAAATAAACACCAAAGAACACTAAAACTGTACCTAAATAATGAAAAGACTCTAGTTTTTCATCAAAAAATATAAATCCATAAATTGCAGCGTAAATTGTAAAAACATAGAGTGTGAAACCAGTTAAAGACGCACCTAAGCTTTTTTGTGCCTGAGTATAAAGAGTAAAAGCAATTATTCCTGGAGATATTGCGGCAAATAAAACCCATAAAAAAAACTGTGAATTAAATAAAGTTCTTTGAACAACTACTTCTTCAATTATGTAAAAAGGAAACAAACTAATTGCCCCAAAAAAAGCCACTAATGTAAATCTTTGAAAAATAGGTAATTTAGATTTCCAGTAGAAAAGGTAGATGGAATAAAGGGCCCAACCAATGGCAGCAGCTAACATCCACAGATCTCCAATTGTAAAATTTAAATTCAATAATAAATTAAAATCACCTTTGATAATGATTGCAAAAACTCCCAATAAACAAGAAACTAAACCAATAATTTTAATAAGATTAACTTTTTCATTAAAAAAAATTGCCGAAATTAAAATAATAAATATTGGTGAAGAAGTATAAATAATTCCCATATTAGTAACTGTGGTTGTTTCCCCTGCTAAAAAAGGAAACGCTCCACAAACACCACATCCCATTGCACCTAAAAAGAAAAGTTTTTTAAATTCTTTTTTAATTATTTTCGAATTTTTGATTAAAAAAGAAAATGTGAACGGTAAAAGTATTAAAACTACTACTGTCCATCTCCAAAACGCTAATGAAATTGGAGGAACATGCTCAACTCCACCCCTTGCAACTATTAAATTAGATGCCATAAAAATAGGTTGAATAAATAAAAGTGAAAAGGCTAAAAAATTATTTTTTTGGTTAGGCAACTTTTTTAACTAATAATTATTTTTTATCAAAGAAAGCTTCGTATAACATCATAAAGATAGCAACAGCCATCAAAATGTAAACTGGCAGAACATCAAAAAAACCAATCATGGACGATCGTGTTAGCGTTGTTGCTAATCCAATTAAGAAAGAGCCTGCAAGCAAAGACCCAAGTAATGTTGTAAATTTTTGCATTTTATTTATTACATTCTTTTTCTAACCAATTGGCAACACCTAAAAACCTATGATCATCATAACGAGCACCAATCAATTGTACTCCTAGAGGCATATCACCTTCACCTTGAAGCAATGGAAGAGAAATGCATGGTGTACCAAGATAAGACCAAACCTTGTTAAATTCTGCAGTGCCTGTGCTTTTTAAGCTTTTTGGAGCAACACCTGGACTAGAAGGTGTCAGAACACCATGATAATCTTCAAACACTTCTTCATAGGAAGCATAGCTTCTTTTCATAAAATCAATAGCTTCAGCATAATCTTTTGCCGAATGTTTATTACCTTTTAAAATAGCATCTTGCATATATTTAGATAATTTTTTTTTATATTTCTTAAAATATAGTCCAAAATTATTTGCCAAATCAGTTTCATGAATTATCTGATGATATTTGTGAATATCTTTAAAGTATGAAGGCGTATCGAAAACTTCAATATTTTTTTTAAATGATTTTATGAAATACTCAAATGCATCTCTTGATTTTTTATCAAGTAACTTCCAATAATCAGTTTTATAAAAAATAAATCTTGGTTCAAACAAAGGTCCTTTTTTTGTTTCATTTAGCATGTTCTCTGTTGAATAGTGGACTGTTGCTTTATCGTGATTATCTTTCTTAATTAAAACTTTTGCAAGTAGAGCAACATCTTCTACTGATCTTCCAAACACTCCTATGTGATCTAATTTATCTGATGTTTTTAAAACTCCATTTCTTGAAATCAATCCATATGTTGGTTTATATCCAACGACACCACAATAAGATGCGGGTCTTATTACCGATCCTCCAGTTTGTGAACCAATAGATAGTGGTGCCATAAAAGATGCAATAGAAGCTGCTGATCCACTAGAAGAGCCTCCTGGAGTTCTTAAATGATCATGTGGATTTGTAGTCTTTGAAGGACCAAGGTAAGCAAGTTCAGACGTTGCTGTTTTGCCCATAACAATTGCTCCCGCAGAAAGAAGTAAATCAACTATTTCAGCATTTTGAGAATAAGATTTACCTTTTCTAATTGGGGTTCCACACTCAGTGGGCATATCAACTGTTCCAATAATATCTTTTAGAGCAACTGGTATTCCATGCAATGGACCTGTTGGTTTTCCAGATCGTCTATATTCATCAGCCTCAGCTGCTTTTTCAAGCAAAAGTTTTTTATCTAAATGTACCCAAGCTTTTACATCCTTTTCAAATTCATTTATTCTTTCGATATATTTTTGACAAACTTCAACAGAAGTCAATTGAGCATCATTTATTTTAGATACTATGTCTTCAACTTTTAATGAAAATATGTCTGTCATTTTTTATCTAATCCGCAAATAATGTTTCTGGTAACCATAGTGCAATTCCAGGGAACATATACATTAAAAACATTGCAAATATTACAATACCTAGGAATGGCATAATACCCCTAAAAATATCCATTAATTCAACATTGGTTTTTTGAACACCTTTTAAATAATAGGCCGACATTGCCATTGGGGGGGTTAAAAAGGATGTCTGCAAGTTTAGTGCAATTAGCATTGCAAAAAAATATGGGTTAACATTAAATACCTCTAATAATGGTAAAAATATTGGAACAAAGATAATTAAAATTTCCGTCCATTCTAATGGCCAACCTAAAAGAAAAATTATTATTTGAGTAATAATTAAAAATTGCCAAGTAGTTATGTTAATTGAAGTGAAGAAATGTTCAAATACTTCGTGACCTCCTAGATAAGAAAAAACTGAAGAAAAAGTCCAAGAACCAATAAACAACCACATAATCATTGCAGTAGTTTTTGCTGTTAAAAACACTGACTCTTTAAAGTTTTGCCATTTTAACGTTTTATAAAACCATGATAACAATATTGCTCCAAAAGCTCCTGCTGCAGCCGCTTCTGCAGGTGTTGCTATTCCAGCTAAAATAGTTCCAAGCACTAACATGATTAGTCCAAAAAGTGGCACAAAAGAAACTAATACTTCTTTTAAAATTTCTGCTCGAGGCGGTATATCCTCTGCTTTAGGTCTCGGTGCAATTGATGGATCCATCCATGCTCTAAAAACTGCATAGCCAATATATAAACTAGCTAAAAGTAATCCTGGAAAAATTGCAGCAGCAAATAATCTTAGTGGTGACAGTTGTGCGATTACTGAATATACAATTAACATAATACTTGGTGGTATTAAAATTCCTAAACATCCTCCTGCACAAATCACGCCTGATGCAAATTTTTTATCATAACCTGCCTTCACCATCGCAGGCCAAGCAAGTAACCCCATTAGTGTTACTACAGCCCCTATAATTCCAGTAGCGGTAGAAAATAATGTACAAGTTATTAATGCAGCTACTGCCATCGACGCTGGGAGTCTATGTGCTGCTAATCTTATGGCAAAGAATAATTTTGAAACTATCCCTGCTCTTTCAACCAAATAACCCATAAATAAAAATAAAGGAACAGCAGTTAAGACATTGTTGTCCATAACTGTGTAGGTATTTTGAACAAATAATTGGAATATTCTATTATCAAATATATGCTCCATCATTGTTGGATCATAATAAGCGTAATAGCCAAATCCAATTCCCATTGCCATTAACGTAAATGCTATTGGAAAACCTAAAAGCACAGCGAATAAAAATATTCCCATCATGAAGATTGCCACTTCAGGATTTGTAAGACCAAACAACATATTTACTTGTTCTCACTTTCAGCTTGTCTCATTAAAACTTTTTCTGTTTCTTCTGCAACAACCATTCTTGCTGGCCATTTGCCTTCTAGAATACATATAATTGATCTAAATACTTCGCTGATCCCTTGTATTATTAGCAAAATACCTGCGGCTGGTATCATTGATTTAACCATATAAATTTGAATTTGAGCTGGACTACTCCAGCTAGTTTCTTTTATTTTCCATGCTAAAGCTGCATATTCAAACCCATAAAATGCTAGAGCGATTACACCAGGAAAAAAGAAAATAAAATAAAGTATTAAATCAATCCAAGCTTGTTTTCTCTCACTAAATAATCTGTAAATAACATCTCCTCTTACATGGGCCTCTTCAGCTAAACAGTAAGCTCCCGACATCATAAGTATTGCGCCATACATTTGCATGCTAAAATCAAAATTCCATAATGTTGGTTTGTTAAAGCCATAAGCCATTGTTACTTCATAAACTGTTCCGCCCATTAAAATAACAATGCACCATGAAAATGCTTTACCCATTGAAGTACTTAAAGTGTCAGCAAATTTTATGAAAGCTCTCATGTTAATGTTTAGAATACCTTAATTTTTTTAAAAAATGTAATAGAAAAAAAGGGGGGTATAATCCCCCCTTTTCAAATAATTTAAAAGTTAATTAAATTTTAACTTTTCCGATTGGACCAAACTCATTTTCATAAGCTAATTTGTAGTTCGGTTGATTCATCAACAAATACTTCATTGTTCTTTTAGCGTATGCTTTTTGAGAGTCGATAATTTTCTTGAAGAAAGGATCCTTCGCAGAGAACTCACCAACTATTTGATCCCAGCCTTTTAATTGTTCAGCTAAGATAGCATCAGATGTTTGGTAAACGTTAACCTTATGCTCATTCATCAATTTAGCTAAGTCAGTTGAATATCTAACTAGAGCCTTAAAGTAGTTATCTGAGTTTGCAGCATAAGCAGAATTTTTCAAGATAGCTTGATGAGCAGGTGAAAGGCTATTGTATCTTTTCTTGTTCACTGGTATCTCAAACATTTCTTGAGATTGGTGAAAACTACCTAAGTGATAGTGTTTAGATACATCTTGCATTCCAAACTGTGAGTCAGACGTTGGGTTATTAAATTCAGCGGCATCGATCAAACCTGTTTTCATCGCTGGCTGAATTTCACCACCTGGTAATTGTCTTACGACCATTCCCATAGCAGTTAAAACGTTAGTCGCTAAACCAACAGTTCTATATTTCATCCCTTTAACATCAGACACTTTAGTTACGTTCTTTTTGAACCAACCAAAAGGTTGTGCTGGCATCGGCATATGAAAGAATCCAACATAATCAAATCCTACTGAAGCTACTGCTTCTTCATATAGTTTTCTTCCTCCACCATATTCCATCCATCCCATAACTTCTTGGGATGACATTCCGTATGAAGGACCAGTTCCAAAAAGTGAAGCTGCAGCATTCTTACCGTACCAGTATGCTGTCACCCAGTGACCCATATCTACTACGCCTGAACTTACTGCTTGTCCAACTTCTGAAGTTTTAACAATCGCTCCAACGGGCTGAAGGTCGATTTTTAAAGTTCCTCCAGACATTGCATCTACCATGTTGCAATAGTCTTGTGCCATTTCAAAAAAAATGTTCGCTCCTGAAGGCCAAGCTGCTTGCATCTTTAAAGTTAATGGAGCACCAAAAGCTACATTTGGCATTGCTACAGCTGTTGCTGCCGCTGCACCTGTTGCTGCTGCTGCTTTAAAGAACTTACGTCTAGAAGGTGTTTTTGAACCCTTCAAAGATTTCTTGTTTTTAATCATTTGTATCTCCTTGTTTAGTTAATTAACTTTATAAAGTTAATTACAATCAAAGATCAGAGTCTATACTTTAAATGATTTATATTCATTTTGATACAATCCTTAGTAGAATTGTTTGATGTATATCAATTTATTATACAATCTTAGGTAGTAAAAAGTAATACTTGATGCTAAATTTATTTATAATCAATATTTTTTATATAAAAATTATTTACTTGGTTTGACTAAAATTAAATTTGGATCAAAAATTTTAATTTTTATTCTTGAGTACCATTCTGAAATATATTCAATTTCATCGTCAGTTAACATTTGAGCAATTAAAGTCATTTGTGGATGATTAACTTTACCTGATTTATAGTCCTTTAATTTAGCAATTAGATAATCTTTATTTTGTGCAGTTAAATTTGGTATTATAACAGAATTTCCACCAGATGCAGCTACACCATCTAACCCATGGCATGCTGAACATATGGTTTGAACTTTTTCTTTACCTACTTTTAGTTGAGCTGTTAACTCTACTTCAGCAAATAATAAATTAAAATTTAAAAAAACTCCAAAAAACAAACTTAATAAAAAATAATTTTTCATATTTTAGTTCATTCTTGTATGACTAATAATAGTAATCGCCTCAACTAACTTTGATTCACCTTCTTTTAATTTTCCAGCTTCACACAAAGCTTTTCCTTCAGACTTAAGAGTATTAATTTTTGCTAAGCTTTTTTCAGTAAATTGATATTGTTTTTTACCATAAGCTCTTTCTGACTCTTTCCAGATAGATTTTTGGTAATATTTACAAAGATAATCTGGTGCACTTAATGATGCCTGATATTCTTTTTCAGTAATACATTTACTTCTAATAATTTTATATTCACCATCTTCTGTCCATTTACCAAATCCTGTACATATTTTTTTTCCATCAGTGTCTGAAAAGCTTGCTCCACTCCAAACTACTAAAAAAGATATAATCAATAGAGTTTTTTTAATCATAATATTATTTCTTATAGAATTAATTTTAATTTTATTTAAAAAAAAGGCCGGTCTTTAAACCGGCCCCTAATTTATATTTATTATCCTTCGTATTTTATTCTGTAAACTATTCCAGCTTTATCATCTGAAACTAGTATAGAACCATCGAAGTATTGTTGAACATCTACTGGTCTACCTAAGTAAGTACCCATATCAGTCATCCAACCATCAGCAAAAGGCTCTGTCTTTCTAGCATTACCTTTTGAATCTAGATAAGTAACCATAACTCTAGCACCTCTGGGTTTTACAGCATTCCAAGAACCATGTTGTGCACTAAATATTGCATTATGGTATTTTTTTGGAAACTGTTTTCCAGTGTAAAACATCATACCTAAATCTGCAGCATGAGCAATCATCTCAACCTGAGGTTTGACATATCTATCTGCATCTTTTTTAGGAATTGTTTTTCCTTGATACTCGTTAGTTCTTACTTCTCCACCACCAGTATAAGGATGACCATACCACATGCCCATTTTAGGCATTCTATTAAGTTCACCTGGAGGAGTTTCATCTCCCATACCGTCAACTTGGTTGTCAGTAAACCATAAAGATCCATCTTTTGGATTAAAAGCATGTCCAACTGAATTTCTTATTCCAGTTGCAACAACTTCTCTATCAAGTTTTCCTGGGAATCGATTAAATCTAATCATCCCACCAATTCCAACTTCTTGATATAAATCCAACTTATCAGCTGGAGCTACATTATGAGGTTGACCTAAACTAACATAAAGTTTGTTATCTGCTTTACTAATAGCACAAACTCTAGCAGTGTGGTTATACGATTCTTCTTCAACAGGTATCAAGTTTCCTTGACTTATAATTGGCACAGCTACTGTGTCTGGACTTTCCATAAAATATTCTGCAGCTGGAAACCATAAAACTCTGTTTCTTTCTGCTATATATAAATGTCCATCATCACTAAAACAAACACCATTAGGGATATCAAATTTAACTGTAGGAGCAAACTGCTCTACAGTATCTGCAATATCATCCATATCTCTATCAGTTGCTTGCCAAACCTTATCTTTTCTTGTTCCAATCCACACTGTTGTTTTGTTTCTTGCAACAGCCATATGTCTTGCATCTGGCACTACCGCAAATACACTAATACTAAATCCAGCAGGTAAATTAATATTTGGTAAAATGTTTTTCTTAACATTTGCTGCAAATTTAGTATCTTGTGGAATAACAATAGCTTGTGTTAAATCGCCCGACTTATACATACTACTCAATTTTTTAATAGTTGCCTCATCTCCAGCAGCAAAAACCTGAGTAATTGTTGAGCACACAAACAAAAAAGCACTTATTGTCAAAAGTATTTTTTTCATTTTTCTCCCTCTTTAAAGTTATTTTTTTAAATATCCTCTCAGGATTTTAAGTACATGTATAGAAAAATAATGCAAAAATGCCGCAGCTATTATAAGAAAATTATTTTTTTATTCAATTTGAGATTGTATTGATTAACTTTGTTTTTACATTTTCTTATATTAAAAAACTCATCAATATTATCTATTGCTAAATTAGCCATTGCAGTTCTGGTATCTTTGGTAGCACTTCCAAGGTGAGGTAAAATAAATGTAGTTTTAATCTTTAAGTAACCTGAGTTTAAATTTAGTTCACCTTTTTTATAAAAAATAAATAAGAAAATATGGATGTTGTGAGCACAAATAACATTGCTAATCTAAATGAGTTTATTTCAGAAAAATTTAAACTTATTCCTAAATCAATAATTAAACCAATAATCCATTGCACAAAAAATGCTCCTATAAAAATTAATAAGTTAAAAGATGTTAGAGCTTTTCCAGCATTAGATAGCGAAAAAGCCATACCAACAGCAGGCTGTGTTAATGACAAAAATACAGAACTCACAATAAATATTGCCCAATGAATTGATCCTGCTTTTGATCCTAAAAAAATTATTATAGCAAGCACAATTAAATTTATTGGTGCGCCATATCTTAACAATCTAATTGCATCATTCACATTTTTTGAAAATTTTGGAACAAAATAACCCCAGCATAAAAAAGAAGTCAGCATACAAAAATAAATGAGGAAAAGACCCTGTGCACTTTCATCAGAAGTATAACCAGAAACTCTAATCATCCATGGGCCAGCCCATAAAGTTTGGATAGCAAATAAGCCTCCATAACTAAAAAAACCCATAGGAACTAAACTTCTAAATAATGAGTTTTTCCACACGATACTTAGTTTACCCTCATTTAAGTTATCATTGACAATACTTTTGGCATGCCATTTTGGAATAAAAATAATTATCAGAATTATACTAACCAAAGTTAATAAAGCTAAAAATAAAAATATAGTTCTCCACCCTACTAATGGTAAAAAATATTGAACAGGTAAACTGGATGACAGCATCCCTATCGCACCTACCATCAACATCCAAGAATTTGCTCGTTGTTGAGTTTCATCTTGAAACCAAATTCGATAAGCTGTCAAAGGACCCATCAAACAAGCTCCAACCCCCACTCCAATTAAAATTCTTGAAATTAAAAGTGTTGTTAAATTTTGAGCTATAGAAAATAAAATTAATCCAATTATTGATAATGATAAAAAATATGAAACAATTTTTCTAGGTCCTTTAGAGTCAAGTAAATATCCTAATGGAATTTGTATACTTGCAAATCCTAAAAAATATCCTCCACCGAGAAGTCCTAGTTCACCAGAAGTAAGATTAAATTCTGAGATTAATTCTGGCGAAATAGTTGCAGTGATTGCTCTAAGTAAATTTGAAATAAAATACCCTAGAGCAAATACTAAAAATATTATGATAGCTTTAGATTTAGCTAAAACAGGCTTATTCATGAATAAAGATTTAATTTACTTTATTTTTACAATTACCTGTGTTGAAAAACTCATCAATATTATCGATTGCTAGATTGGCCATTGCAGTTCTTGTATCTTTAGTTGCGCTTCCAAGATGAGGTAAAATAAAAGCAGTTTTAATTTTTATGTAACCGGGATTTAAATTTGGTTCACCTTTATAAACATCTAATCCAGCTGCATAAATTTTTCTTCTATTTAAAGCATCAATCAAGGCTTCATCATCTACTATATCTCCTCGAGCAACATTCGTAATTACCGCCCCCTTTGGAAAATGCTCAACTGTTTCTTTGTTAATTAAATTCACTGTCTCTTTTGTTGCTGGACAACAAATTGATAAAACATCTGAAACTGAAAACAAACTTTTAAGACTATCGTGATAAATAGCTCCTTGTTCTTTTTCTTCATTAAGTTTTGAACGATTATGATAATGAATAATCATCCCAAGTGATTTTGCAATCTTTGCAATTTTCTGTCCAATTCTTCCCATACCCAAAATACCTAATCTCGAACCAGTTAGTTGTTTTCCAATTAAATAATCCGCTGACCATTTCCAATTGCTTTCTTTTGCTGCTTCAATTCCTTCAGCTGCTCTTCTGCAAGCACCCAAAATTAAAAGAATTCCAATTTCTGCAGTAGCATCTGATAATACTTCGGGGGTATTAGTAACTGCAATACCTCTTTTTCTTGCTGCTTCTAAGTCAATGTTTCCAAATCCAACTGCAAAATTTGAAATCACTTTAATAGTTTCAGGTAATTTACTAATTGTTTCCTCATCCATTTTATCAGTTAGAGAAGTTAAAACTGCGTCGCACCCTTGGCTTAATTCAATAAGTTTTGATTGAGAATAAAGTTCATCATTAGAATTTAATTTAGCCTCAAAAGTTTTGATTGCTTTATCCTCACAGTCTTTAAGTAACTTCCTTGTAACTAATATTTTTTTCATAATCATATTCTTTCTAAAATTTTAGGCTTGGGTCCACCAGTATACCAATCTAATAATTCTATTGTATGTAAAATTGGAATATTGGTACCATTAGATATTTGTGTAATGCAACCAATATTTCCTGTTGAAATTATTTCAGGATTTGTGCTTTCTATATTTTTAACCTTATTTTTAAGTAATTCTGTTGCTATTTCAGATTGCAAGATATTATATGTTCCAGCAGAACCACAGCATAAATGGCCTTCTGGTATTTCCATTATGTCATTTTCTGTTTTTGACAGTAATTCCAAAGGTTGTGAGTGAATATTTTGACCATGCTGCATTGAACACGCTGAATGATATGCAATTTTATAT
>Ga0257126_1001930_pt1 | contig 14173 bp, 16 predicted proteins | sample SI060_120mmetaG_FD_190151 | JGI IMG/M metagenome (GOLD analysis project Ga0257126, IMG submission 190151) | Marine microbial communities from Saanich Inlet, British Columbia, Canada - SI060_120m | ecosystem: Environmental > Aquatic > Marine > Inlet | place: Canada: British Columbia | collected... | reverse complement strand
TGATAATTTAGAAGAACATAATGACAATGAATCATAATGTTGTAACATATTACTAGATATATTTGAATTACTATCTGAGTCGGCTTCACCATCACTAGGGGGTTTAGATTCGGCTTCACCATCACTCGTATGTTGAGAATCGGCTTCACCATCACTAGGGGGGTTAGATTCGGCTTCACCATCACTAGGGGGTTTAGATTCGGCTTCACCATCACTAGGGGGGTTAGATTCGGCTTCATCATCACTAGGGGGTTTAGATTCGGCTTCACCATCACTAGGGGGGTGAGATTCGACTTCACCATCACTAGGGGGGTTAGATTCGGCTTCACCATCAGAATTATATTCTTTTAATATATCGTGTATATCGCTACACTCAATATTTATGTTTTCGAATGTATTTGAATCAATATCGGTATTATGTATTTTGAAATGCTTATTTACATTTTTTTTGTACCATGATGTTTGTTTTATAGAGTTATATTCTTCAGATATATCATACATAAATTCATCGGCTATCCCAGTAAATGTACCAAAAAATAATGGAAATGTAGGACATTTATTTTCTTCTGTTAATTTGCTTCCTAAAAATGAAAAAAAGGAATCAATGTATGCGCTATTATTATAGTTATTTATTTTTTTGTTAGTTAAATTATGAAAAATATTTGGTAATTTTGAGTTATGATATGTATTATAATCATTCATCATTGCTTGAGAAACATTTAGTATTGGTAATATTTTTGTAAAAATCTTTTGATCTGTTTTTTCATTTGTATATTTGTTTAAAATAGTAGCATCAAAAAAATTTTTAATATAACTATCATCTTTTTTTACTTTTATTGGTTCTATTAATTTAGTAACTAAATATGTCGAATTCAATATAAAAGAAGTATTCGACTCATTATAAAATTCTAAAAATAATGATAATATTGGAAAATATGATTGAATATTGTTTATTTGAAGGTTATGTTCAAAGTCATTTTTAAGAGTATCTAATACATTATTATTTATTTTAATACATTTTGTATTTACCATTTTATAAAAATATTATTTAAAAAATCTTTAAATAAAAATTTAGATTTGCGTATATATAATTATTAAAAAAAATATTTCATTATTAATGAATTTAGCATTAAAAAAATTTAATTTAAATAATATATCAGCCGATAAAGTTTGTGTTTTTATTGGAAAACGTGAAACTGGTAAGAGTTTTTTAGTTAAAGATTTATTGTATTACCATAAAAATATACCAATTGGTACTGTAATATCTGGGACTGAAGCCGCAAATTCATTTTATGGAAATATAGTTCCAAATTTATTTATTCATGATGCTTATACACCCGATATAATTAATAACACCTTGAAAAGACAAAAAATGGTTATTAAAAAGATTCAAAAAGAAAATACAAATTATGGTAAAACAAATATTGATCCAAATGCCTTTTTGATTTTAGATGATTGTTTATATGACCAAACATGGATAAGGGATCCAAATATTAGAAGTTTATTTATGAATGGGCGGCATTATAAAATTTTATTTATTATAACAATGCAGTATGCATTGGGAATACCACCAAGTTTAAGAACAAATATAGATTATGTATTTATATTAAGAGAAAATTATGTATCAAATAGAAAAAGACTGTATGAACATTATGCAGGTATGTTTCCGACATTTGAAATTTTTTGTCAAGTTATGGATCAATGTACCGAGGATTATAATTGTTTAGTTATAAACAATAATGCTAAAAGTAATAAATTAGAAGACCAAGTATTTTGGTATAAAGCAGATGCACATCCAGCATTTAAAATTGGCGCACAAGAATTTTGGGAACATCATAATTCTAATTTTAATGATAATTATGAGTCTGATGAAGATGATAATTTTATTTCACCAAGAAAAAGAGGTCCAACTATTAATGTTAAGAAAACAAGTTATTAAATATAATATGTTTTTAAAAATTTATAATAATTCTGTTTGTTATAATTCGCACAAAATAAATTACATGATATATTTATCTCTAAAATAACAATATCTTCTTCTTTTGTTAACCCAATATCCCATCCGACAATCGGAATATCATTAAGTAATTTCAAATGGGCGTTTGTACATATTTTTTTTATTTTGTCAAATTTAGGTATTTTTCGGTCTATATTCACTCCTTTTTCTGGATGATATGTTAATTTGTCTCGTATATTTTGATCGAATTTGAATGATGAATATTTGACAAACTCAGAATCATCAAATGGGGTATTTTTTCCATACCATTCTTCATTCATTGTACCTTTTCCAATTTTACCATTTTCTATATTTATATTAAATAAAACGGAAGTATGGTCTGTTTTTTGATTTGTAAGTCCACCCCGAAGACACGCTGATAAAATGTGTGGTTTTGAGGATTTATAAAATAGTTTATCTTTGTATGTAATAACACGTAACGTTGATAATGGAGAATCTTTTGGCAAAAATGATTGTAAAAATAAACTATTTGTAAGTTTCCGTTGAATAATCCAATCACCATTATTAAAACAATTATTATAAAGATGAATACCCATACCACCTTCTATATTAGTATTCTTTAGTATAATATCCTCATATATACATGATGTTACCGGAATATTTAAATATATACATTTTTCTAAAAATATTTTTTTGTTTTCATATTTATATTGGTTTGATTTAGAAATATGGTGGGTTAAATGTACTAGATTACAATTAATTCTCCATATCCAAAACCAATTATATGGATGTAATAGTATTTTTTTAGAATAATCAAGATTTGTAGTAAAATAGTAATATATCGAAATTATTGGATATAACACTAAAATACTAAATAACGCAATATATTTAGTATACACTAAATAATATAATGATATTCCAGTATATGGAATATATAGATTATAAAAATTATCATAAATATCTTTACCATATGTTTTATTTCTATAATGAGGTAAATCCCATAGTTTAATTGTTAGATAAATATTGTACAAATGAATTAATATATCATCTTTGTATTTATGTCTATCAAAGTATGGACAATCTATACTATCATATATGTAAAAATAGTATAATGTTTTGTAGTATTTTATTAAATACATTTATAATAAACATATTGATTTTGTTATCATTCAATTTTAAATTAAATTTGTGTTATTTCTTACATCATTAGCATTAAACATATAACTAAATTGATCATCTAAATCATTTGATTCGATTGAATCATATATTGATCTTGGTAAAAATCTATATTCAATTTCTTTTGTAATTTCTTTTGATTTGAAATATAATTCTAAATATCCAGATACTAACAATATTATACCAATCAATAATATAAATAGTATAATTAACTTCATATAATAAATTGATATTAAAATTCTGTGAAAAAACGTTGTAATGAAAATGTGTTTGTTTCAGTATCATTATTTTCTATTGTTTTATAATTATTATCGATTATTGTATCATTAAAAACATATTTGAAATCATCTTCTAAATTCGTTTTTTTGAAAGAATCATTTATTGTTTGTGGTAAAATAATATATTTTATACTTGTTTCAATATTATCGGTATAATATTTATTGTAAGAATATTTATATGATAAATACACAATTAATGTAAAAAAAAGAATAATAAATAATGATTTCATATAATTTAAATAGTTTTTATTTTCTGACTTTCTTCTTCTGATATTGGTTCACTTTCTAAGGATTCAGAATTAGATTCAACATTGGTTTCATTAGCACCTTGTAATTTACTACTCATCCATGGGTCAGGTTCGTCCAATGATTCAGTAATTTTCTTTTCATTTTCTTTTTCGGCTTCAATGCGTTTTTTCATAGCATCTTGTGTTTTTTCTCGTTTTTGTTCTTCATAAAACAAATCTCTATTAACTTCGTTCTTTTTATATTCTTGCATTAATGTATTTAATTCTGTTTCTAAATATTCTTCATCTTGTACTTGATCAGCATTTGGATCCCATGGAAGCCAATATCCAACTTGTCCAACAAATACATGAAATGAACGGTCAGTACGTTGTAATTCTTTTGCACGCTTTTCGGCCTGAGCATAACTATCATAACTACCACGTACTTTGACACCACGAACACTTGTTTGTTTATTTGAAACTTTTTCAAAAGCGCTATTCAATTCATCATTAAACTTGTATTTAAAATCATCATATTTATCTTTAAATTGTGTATAGTTAAATTTCATTTCAAGTCTTAATTTTTCCTTCAATTCTTTTTCAACTTTACTTTTTACTTCATCGGAACATTTCTTGATAATATCATCGATTGATGTTTCCCATTCACCACATCGTTGATTCATAAATTTATTGAACAAAAATAATTCTTTTTGTTTTATACAATCATCTGGTGATACGAACGAAATACATGTGTAATTTTGTCCTGGAATAGGTTTATCGACTTCTAAATAATCTTCTTCACTCATTTATATAGATTATTTCAATAAAATCTTTAAATAGATAAATTTAATTTAATATATTATATTATATTAAATAATGAATATTCGCGAAGTTATGAGACGGTTGATAAAATATTTAATAATGGTATTGGTTGTAGCATTCGCATGTTTTACATTAGTAAAAACAAGTATCACTAATTTTGAAATAGTATTGATAGCATTAGTATCTGGAATGGTTTATAATGTATTAGATTTGATGTCTCCATCAATACATTTAAAAATAGATAAAACGTGTGGCATTTAAAAATATTCTATAATTATATGGTTAAATTAATTAAAGCATCTATAAGTACTTCAAATTATATAGGTAAATTAATATGGTCGAAAAGTGGTAAAAGTTTGGAATTAGGATATGATATAGATAACTCTAAAATAGTATATAAATTTAATGGTACATCTGAATGGATAAATTACACGAACCAATCTTATTTAAAAAAAAAAATAATAGATTTTTTAGAAAATGAAGAAGAATTTGAAGGTATACTTAGGGTTGATAGAAAATTTATGAATACAATAATTAATTCGAAATCGCCAACTAAGAAATCGTCAACTAAGAAATCGCCAACTAAGAAATCGCCAACTAAGAAATCGTCAACTAAGAAATCGCCAACTAAGAAATTACCAACTAAGAAATCGCCAACTAAATCATTATTAGATTTTTTATTCTAATAATTCATCCAAATTGGATTCATTTATAACTTTTTTATTTTTATTTTTTTTATTTTTCTTTAAGAAAAATATTTTTTGCCGTGTTTCTTTATCTATAAAAGGACGTATAATAGTATAAATAGTTTTAACCATAATATTAGCATTTGTTACCCATATTACCTTTAAATTATCAGGATATTTTTCTTGTAATACATGTATCATCATTTTTATAAAATCATAATCTATTTCCTTTAATTTATGGTCTTTTAAATCAATAAAGGTATCCATAGTACAAATATTTAACCGTGTCATTCTTAATGTTATTAATTCTTCAATAGTTTTAAAAATATATTCAATAAAATATTGATAATCTTTTTGTTTCAAAAAATATTTTAATTTAATAACAAGATTTAATTTGTCATCATAATATATAAATTTTCCACAATTTATTCTTTTATTTTCTTTTAGAATTAATCCAGAGTTCATTTAAATAAAAAAAACAAAAAAAAAAAAGATTATATACTTGGAATAAATTCCCATTTTAATTCATTGCATATTTTTTTCCAAATAATATCTTGTTGATGTAATTTTTCTCTACTTTTTAATAGTAAAAAACATGGTATAAATTCATCTAATTCTAATAATTGTACAAATTTATGTAAAATATATGAATAAGATAAAAAATTTTTTCGATAACTTGGACAATGGTTTTGAAATGGAATTTGTATTTCCTTAAACATTCTACGCAATTCTTCTTCTGTTTTCCGTGTCATTATAGGTGGGGGGATACCATTTATTTTATTAATTATATGTGGAATATGTTCATAATATTTGTTTTTCTTTAATTTTTTTAGTATTTCACGTAATTTTTTTTGTGTTAGTTTGTTTATATTGAATATACGTTCCTTTTTTAATTCAACTAAAATTTCATCATATATTTCTTTTGGTATATCTGTGGATTCTTTTGCCTGGAATTGTGCCAACCATTCATTAAAATGATTAATTCTTTTATAAGCAAAATAGCATATTTCTCTTGGAGGATCTTTATATGATGGTTTGTCTGAATCTACTAATATTTTAGTTTCATTTCCACAATGTTCACATATCATTTTTCCTTCAGATAAAAATAATTTTTGCTCTTTATTACAATAATTACAAATATCTAGATTATGGGTGTAAGTATTAATATTTGTATTATTTGTTTTGTTAACATAACAATCGTAAATATCGGATTTATTACTTCCAGTATATTTAGAATTAATATTAAAATATTCAGAAACAGATTTATTATTATTTATTTTTTTTATATTATTAACTATTTTATCTTGTTTATTATCTATACTATTATAGTAATCAAAAAGTATATTACCAGTATTCAATAAATAATCTATATCTTCATGTTTGTTTAAATTAGAAATATCATATTCAATCTTTATAATAGTATCTTTTATATCTAAAATCGATTCGATATTTTTTTTGTAATTTTTATTAAGTTTTTTCAATTTATTATTTAATTTATTTAGTGTATCATGTTTTTCCTTTAGAATATTATAATTTTCGTCTATATCCTTTAATTTATCAGTATGTTTTGCGTCAAGTGTTATACGGTTATCTATTTTTTTGAATATTTTATTTTTTACTTTAAATGCCATTACATAAATTAAATATTTTTCTTTAAATAGAAAAATATAAGTAAATCTCAAAACATAAGGTTAAATAATAAATATTAGACTTAAAGATTGTAATATTTATTTATAAAATATCTAATATTATATATGGGAGGTGGATTATTACAAATAGTAGCATATGGATCACAAGATATATATCTAACTGGAAATCCTCAAATTACTTTTTTTAAAGCAGTTTATAGAAGACATACTAATTTTTCAATAGAATCTATAAAACAAACATTTAATGGAACCGCTAATTTTGGAGAAGAAGTTTCGGTAACATTACAACGAAATGCCGATTTAGTTCACAAAATGTATTTACAAATTAAATTGCCATCTGTCGATATTAGTAAAGCAAATACAGATTCTACAACACATAGTAGTGCTTTCAGATGGCTTAATTGGATAGGACATGTTTTATTAAAAGATGTTGAAATATCAATTGGAGGACAAAAAATAGATAAACACTATGGAGAATGGTTACATATATGGAATGAATTATCACAAACGCCAGGTCGAGCACCTGGATATGCTGAAATGGTTGGAAATGTACCTAAATTAACTCAAATATATGGATCAAAAACTCCAACATCTGCAAATCCAAATCCTTCTGGGGAATTTACATTATATATTCCATTACAATTTTGGTTTTGTCGTAATCCAGGTATGGCATTACCTTTAATAGCATTACAGTACAACGATATTGTTTTAAATTTTTCATTTAGAACATTTAATGATTGTATGTGGGCAGCAAAAAAAACAAATGCCACGGTTTATAACCCACCAACTACAACACCCTATACTTATGGTAGTGATATAATTGATTTAGCTGAAAAAACCATACAAAGTAAAACAAATTTGTATGTTGATTACATTTATTTAGATACCGATGAACGGCGTAGATTTGCCCAAGTTCCACACGAATACTTAATAGAACAACTCCAATATAATGGTGAAGAATCTGTAACTACAACAAATGTTAGTATTAAAATGAACTTTACACATCCAGTGAAAGAAATAATATGGGTAACGCAACCTATCAATTATAGAAAAAGGGATTTTACTAATCCTAGAGCAGGCCACCAATATTTTAATTATACAGATCATTGGGATTACAGTGGGTTTAATGGAACCCCTGAAGCATCATGTGGACCTGGAATGGTAGGGGGGCGTGGTGTGAAAAATATATCTTTTGGAAATCCAATGATTAAAAATGTAAAACCTTCAACCACTTACACAAATATAACTGGTGGTAGTGGTGGAACCCATTTAAAGTGTGATATTGATAAAGGTTATAATGCTGTTACTGTACCTAGTTCTTCACATTTCAATATTGTAAAATTTACTAATGGAGATGATATAGCAGGACCATTAGGATTTTCAAGTGGTACACAATCTAAATTTTTGAGTATTAATGGTACTGTGAGCGGTGGTTTATTGGCAAATTCATTAAGAATTGGAGATAAACATAGATTAACATTAAAAACTACATCAGATGGTGAAATTAATAAAACAACAATTACTACAATAACCGCATTATATAGATTGAGTACTGATAGTTCAAATGTTGCACAAGGAATTGGATCAATATCTTCGGGCGAAATAGTATCTGATTTGGCATCTGGTACTGAATCTGCCCCAGGAACTGGTGTATTAATTATTAAATATGATAGTTATATTAATTTATCATCTCCAACACTTGTGGATGACGATGTATTAATAATTGAAAAAATTAATATAAATAATAAAAGTAATTATCTGTATGATAATGGTCATTTACATTACAATCCAGAAGAATTTATTGATGCTAATAGTGGAATAATGAATTTGAATAATACCGAAGGTGAAACTCCACATACAGATACAAAATTAAATATGAAAAATCAAACAAATTTAGAAAATTTACAATACATTAATTTATTAGATAGTGGTGAAAATTGTACAAAAGAAGGTAATATAGTATTAAATGGCAATGACCGGTTCTCCACACGTGAAGGAAAATATTTTAATTTAGTCCAACCTTATCAACATCATACGAATTGTCCAGCACCAGGTATAAACGTATATTCATTCGCTATTACTCCAGAAGATCATCAGCCATCGGGTACATGTAATTTTTCACGAATAGATAATGCCCATCTAAATCTAACATTAACCGATAATACAATTTCCGAACATAATGGTAAATCAGCCACAATAAAGGTTTATGCTATTAATTATAATATTTTAAGAATTATGAGTGGTATGGGAGGATTAGCTTATTCTAATTAAAAGGGACAAATTTAATAAAATAAATATATTTTATATTTTAATATGGATGGAGAATGCTCAATATGTTTAGATACATTATTGATCGGAAAAACCGAAAAATTAATTTGTGGTCATTATTTTCACAAAGGCTGCATTGATGTATGGTTTGAACGAAAAAAAATATGCCCGTTATGCCGGTATCAATTCAAGCATAGTTATAAATGTAAAAGTATGAATTACAGTTTTATACATTATAAATTAAGCATTGATTCCGATAGATTAATTGTACGAGGATTATTTTTTACAAAACATTTTAAATTTGAGTTTGTAAGTAAAGTTGGTCATATTCACGACTGTTTTATAATATACTACAAAAATAAAATAATAAAATATAAATTGTATAGTTCCGAAGAAGCATTTGAATTATTTAATATTATGAAAAACAAATTTTTACTTCAAGAATAATATCATTACTATATTTATATGGATGATTTGAAAACTGGCGATTTAATTTTTTTTACTGGACATAAAACTGGATGGTTACACTATTTTTCTAGTTTTATTGAATATGCAACACATTCTAATTACAGTCATATTGGGATGATTTTAAAAGACCCTACATTTATTGACCCAGCTTTAAAAGGAATCTATGTATGGGAATCTGGTTGGGAAGGGGAATATGATCCGCAAGATGGTGAAATAAAATTAGGAGTTCAAATTACACCACTACATGAAATCCTCAAAAATTTTGAAGGATCCAATGCTATTATTCGAAAGGTTAACTGTGATCCTATTTTATTTTCAGACAGAAATCTTAAAAAAGTTCATTCAACAGTATACAATAAACCTTATGATGTTATCCCAAAGGATTGGATAATGGCATTCTTTAGAAAAGATGGAGAACCCCAAAAAACGGATAGATTTTGGTGTAGTGCTTTAGTTGGATATATTTACACTAAATGTGGAATATTAGAAAAACAAACCGATTGGTCTATTTTACGTCCATCCGATTTCTCTTTAGATGGAGAATTACTAAACTTTAATGAAGAATGTTCTTTATATCCAACTGAAAAAAAAATACAATAATTATTTTTATTTAATAACTTTTCTTTTTAATTAATATATGTTTCGAAATATATTATTGATTCCTGGCCCATTAACCACTTCATCGCATGTAAAATCTAAATTAAATATAGATTATTCGGCACGAGAACCTATTTTTACATCAATTATTCAATCTATTAGAAAAAACTTATTGATTATTAGCGACACAAATAAAGATAAATACACATCAATATTAGTTCAAGGTTCTGGTACTTATGGAAATGAGGCCGTTATATCATCATTGCCAAATAATTCTAAAATAAGTGTATTTTCAAATGGTATTTATGGAGACAGATTAAAAGATTTGTGTAGTATTCATAATAAATTGAATGATTATGTTTCACTCGAAAGTAATACACAAATTACCACAACTATAATAGAAAATACTATTAAAAATAGCGATTCAACACACATTGCTCTTGTCCATAATGAAACTACAACGGGTATTATGAATCCTATTGAAAGTATAATTCCAATCGCAAAAAAATACAATAAAAAAATAATATTAGATGCTATTAGTTCTTATGGTGGAATACCAATTGATATAGATGGATTAGATATAGATTATTTAGTAGGGAGCTCTAATAAATGTTTACATAGCCATCCAGGGTTAGCTTTTGTTATTTCTAAAAAAGATTCTTTAATAGAATGTAAAAATACTAATAATTCATTAAGTTTAGACCTTTATTCACAATATATTGATTTAGAAAATGAAAATCAATTTAGATTTACACCACCAGTTCAAATCATAAATTCATTAAATACATCTTTGTATGAACTTATTGGGTGCGGAGGGATTCAAAAAAGATATGAACATTATACAAAAATGAATACTATTATTTACAATACATTAACTGATATAGGATTTGTACCCTATTTAGATAAAGAAATAAATTCACCAATCGTTTCAACGTATTATATACCAGACTATATTACTAATTTTGATTTTGACGAGTATTCTAAAAATTTAAGAAAACATAATATCGTATTATATCCATCTCCATTAAATAAACCAAATATAATACGTATTGGAAATATAGGAGATATTACAATTGATGAAATCGAAAAATGTTTAAATCTCATGATTTTTGAATTAATGAAATTTAATTAATCATTGTTACTAAATAATTTAATTTATTTTTTAATTTTCTGTGGAATAATAATGTTATAAATGCTGTTGTAATATTTCCACTCTTTGCCTTTATATTCAATACTGATTGTTTTGATGTTTGCTTTGCTAATTCTTCATCATTATAAACAATATTTAACATTTTAAAATATTTAAAATTATTCAAGTTATCAATAGAATTAGACATAATAATAGATATCCAATGTTTTCCTAATATTATAATTATTATCGTAACAAGTACATCAATTATTTTTGTAAATATAGAATATTTAAACCATTTATGATCTTTATTTTCTTTATAATCTGGACAATCTATAAATAATTTATTTGTTACAATTGCCATTCCTACAGTAAATATTGTAAATATGATAGACACCCACACAATAGCTAAATTTTTTCTAAAAAATATATAAAATTCACTATTTTGGTGTAATGAATTTACTTTATTGTATACACCTGTAACTAAAGATATTAATGATATTATTGACATAAATAGTAAAAAAACAATAGCAATAAATTTTCCGATATTATTTAATGTAAATAATTTTCCGATATTATTTAATGTAAATAATTTTTTATTATCTTTTTCATTTTCTACCGTTTTATTCATATATTATAATAAAATATTTTAATATTTTAGTATTATATAATATGTCTTATAAATTATGCGACACATGTATTAATGTTGAAAAAAAAGGATTAAATTTATTTACTGAGAATGATGAAAAATGGGTCAATTTTCCACATCCATTACCTATATTAGGTATTAGAGAAGGTACACAAGAATTAGAAATTGATGTTGGAAAAAAATACGCAAACCATCTAATATATTATTGGGGAAGTAAAAATATGTTTAATAATTTAAATTTAGAATATCCAGATTCATATATAAATAGCATGAATAATGGATTGATGAGACTAGATAATAATGGTAAATGTTTAGTAAATGTTGATTGTCCCCAACCATACAAGGACCAAGGAATATCTTACATGTCACATATTCATATTTTGATATCAGATAAAAAAATGACAAAATGGAATACTAATATTTTTACTCAAAATGTCTTATGTAATATTACAAAACGACATTTACACCACCATTTACAGAAAAAAGATCGATTAGTTATTAATGCCTTAAGTAAAGACTATTATAATAAAACCCACATTCCAGGTTCGTTTAATTTACATTATAAAGAGGCAGAACAAATGTCAGAAGTTCAATTAAACAATAGTATAAAACACATGATTAAATCCCATAAACCAATTCAAACATTAATCAAAAAAAATAAACTGAAATTAACAGAAGTACCTATAATAGTATATTGTTACGATAAACACTGTGATGCTGGACATATGTTAGCAAATGCGCTTTTTAAAAATGGTTATACAAATGTAATTGATTATGGCGATGGGATTATGGGATACATGAATCGTAAAAGAGAATAATTTATTTATTCGTTTATATTATACGAATTGTTTACCAAGCACATCTCCAAAATATATGTCTAAAAAAAGAAAAAGTCCACCTATACCAGCAAATGAATGTATAGTAAATACAGTTAAAGAAGGTAATGATGGAGAATATTGGCAAGCACGACAATCAGGAAAATCTCTTAGATGGACCAAATGCTTTAAAAAAATAGATGATTGTGATAATTTACCAGAAAATCAATTCTGGGGTGTAAGTGGGTATATCTTTATTAAATGTAATTCTCATTTAAATTGTGTACAATTAAGTTATTCTTAATTTCTAAATTTTATCATATTTTATTTAATTCAAAATAATCTTTATAATTTAAATTAATAATTTATAAAAAAAATATATTAGTATTATAATGAGTAGATCCAATATTAGATATAGAAATCGTAAATTAAGTGGCGGAAGAAGTAAAAACTTAAGAAGAAGTAAAAACTTAAGAATAAGTAAAAACTTAAGAAGAAGTAAAAACTTAAGAAGAATTAAAACCTTTAGAAAAAATAGAAGAAGCAAATATATTAAAAAAGGGGGCATGCAGAAGGGTGGGGCTAATAAGTGTATCCCAAAATGGAACTTGCTTTCTTTTGAAGGTGGGAAAGAAGTTCAAGGGGCATGGAAAACGACACTGGTCAACTATGACAGTACAAACAAGAAGTGGGAGGATGTCCCGCCTGCTTTCCCTGATTGGACGTCTTCTCTGCAGTACTGGAAAGTTGAAAACGGCAATTGTGTACTCAAAAAATCTTTGTCGCAGTTCCACCACAAAGACGTCGGTGTTGAAGGGGAGCAGTTCCAGTGGGTGGAGGTCGACAGTTCTACTCGTCGGGCAACCAACGGTTGGCAACGTGCGAGGAACGACATCTACACCCTGAGTACTATTATTATACCGATGGCAAGAGACAAAATTAATCAAAATATTGCCATCTCCGACCCAAACCAGGACTCTCTAGAATCACCTCCTCTCTCCCCTAACCAGTTAATCTATGCGTTAATTAAATTGATGAATAATTATCAGCCTCGCCCACACACTCCATCGGGTCGGCCACGCAGGAAGGTGCGTCATCTGGTAGATATGGACGATTTTTTTATACCTACTGCTAACGAAGTAGAGAAAATCTTGCCCGATTTAGATTTTTCCATCGACCAGCAAAGCAATGCGGTCAAGATTTTCTCTGCTGCTAACGAAGTAGAGAAATCTGTTGCCGATTTAGATTTGTCCATCGACCAGCAAAGCAATGCGGTCAATTTAGAACAGGGCTTACGTGGATGGCAGCAAACGTTGGCAGAGTACGGCAGAGAAAGAGAGAAGGAGGGGGAAGATGTGCGTACACGCTTCACCATCCCAGAAGGGACCACTGTGGTCTACCTAAAACGCCCAGATAACGAGGTCGAGAAAACATTCTTATCTAATAACTTAC
>Ga0257126_1001906_pt1 | contig 14282 bp, 10 predicted proteins | sample SI060_120mmetaG_FD_190151 | JGI IMG/M metagenome (GOLD analysis project Ga0257126, IMG submission 190151) | Marine microbial communities from Saanich Inlet, British Columbia, Canada - SI060_120m | ecosystem: Environmental > Aquatic > Marine > Inlet | place: Canada: British Columbia | collected... | reverse complement strand
TCACCAGGAAATTTAACTCCAGCTCTGGCCTATGAACACTGGTACCGTGAGCTTGAACGGCCACGCACAAGAAAGGATCAGGCTGTCTTAATTTCACGGGTTCTACCAAGCTCTGTCAACAGCGGATATACAAATTTGCACAACTTTATCGTCAGTACTGTAAATGGAAAATCGATCAACACTTTGAGCGATTTGGACAAAATGCTGAAAAATATGCCGCAAGACACGCGTCATGTTGTCTTTGAAAGTGAATGGCAAAATATACCTATAGTGCTAGATTATAAAAAAAGTCTTGAGCAGCAGCAAACTGTGCTGAAACGTTACGGAATTTTGGCTGGTTCGAATCTTTCCGGAATGCATAACAAAGGTACTCAATGATAAAAAACACCATATCTTCTGTTATTTTGGGATGGACTTTGATCTGTACTTTTTTGCTGTTACCGCATGTTTTGCAGGCTGAAGTACCGGCAATCAAACCATGGTTTAAACAGGCTGTTCTACTGAAATCATATCAACAGTCATACGACTGGCTGACTCCCTGGGAAAAGCGTGAAATCCGGACTCAAACAGGCATGGCACTGGTTGTTCGTTTACCTGTTTCTGAAAATACTGAATCAGCCGGAACTGCAGACAAACAAGGCTTACATCTGCTGACAACTGCGGAAATGGTGGCGGACGCGACTCTGCTGGAGGTGACACGGAAAGACATCCGGCAGCCTTTTCAGGCTAAACTTGTGCTCATGGACTATGCAGCAAATCTGGCCCTGTTGAACATCGAAGATTCAAATTTTTGGCACGGATTAAATCCGATAGAATGGTCACCGGTAAAATCCAAGACTAAAGCTGATGCTGACAAAGTTTACTCATTAAAAATAAAATCTGTTCAAGAATGGGAAGTTGAGTCAGGCACAATCGAACGCATGGCTGTAGGACACCGCGGAGTCAGCGATGCGTGGTTAGCGCTGCTGAAACTGAGTGGTGTTTCAAAAAGCGGACAGGGATTTCCGCTGTTACAGGATAACGAAACTGTAGGGATGATTCTTGAGGCCGGTAAAGGAGAAGCGAAAGCAATTCCCTCGCAAATGCTGCTTGAGTTTTTAGCACATGCAGGCAGTGGTTCCTACAAGAGTTTAGCACATCGTGGTTTTAGCTGGCGTAGACTTCCGCAACGCAGCACAGCAGATTATTTTCAAATTCCACCGGAACTTCCGGGCATATGGATCAGTCGAATATTGCCTTACGGTACAGGTTCCGATGTTTTACAGCGCGGGGATTATTTGACAAAAATAGGCAAATGGCAACTTTCACATGAAGGTAAAATAAAACATCCGGAATGGGGACTTTCGCTTTTTGATCTGCTTTTTTTGGATCAGCTTAAGGTCGGAGATTCTTTGGAACTTGAACTGATACGTAATGGAAAAGCTATAGTTTTACAAACGAGAGTTTCTGCCTATGAAGAAGATGGACGTACAGTACCTTTGAAAAGAGTAGGACATCCTCCACGTTATGCGATTCAGGGCGGATTTTTATTTCAGGAATTGAGTTTAAATTACCTCTCCATGTGGGGAGCAAACTGGAGATCACGTGCGCCAGTACGTTTACGTTTATTTTTAGAACAAAATAAGACTGTGTTGATGGATGATAATTATAAAAACGTAAAAGCTAAGTCCGCATCCAAAAATACTGAGTCTGCTCCACGTGTCGTTCTGGTAACGCAGGTTATCCCTGATGAGATTAACATTGGTTACCAAAAACTTTCAAATGCCATTGTCCTGCGGATTAACGGACAGGAGATACGACGGCTGAAGGATGTTGGCGAAGCTTTTTTGAAACCTGAAACAGAATTTCACCGCATTGATTTTCTGCCGGGTTCCGATCGTCTGAGTGTTATTTTACCTGTTGCAGGTCTCAAGCAGTCAAATCAACGGATAAAAAACAATTTCCGTATTCCGAAACTTCAATCATACTAAGCAATAAAAATCATTCTTCTTTAATATTTGCTCTTTAGTTCAGAAATTAAAATACAATGAAAATTCTTGCCCGTGATCATAAGCAGTTAAATACTTATCTGAAAGCCGCCAGTCAGTGGATTGGTGAAGAAACTCTACGCTGCTTTCCGGACGGAGAACCAAAAGAGTATCTCTATGATCTAATGCGTGACTATCCACAACGTGGAGGAAAACGCTTCCGACCTGCATTGCTCTTGCTCTGTTGCGAATTATTCGGCGGTGATCCGGAAGACGCTCTGACTTCTGCAGTTGCCCTTGAGTTATTTCATAATTTTGCACTGGTGCATGATGACATCGAGGACGAATCTTTGCTACGCCGTGGAAAACCGACTTTACATCTCCAACACGGAATTGCACTTGCGCTTAATTCCGGAGATGCTTTGCTGGGTCTGGTACATGAGACTCTACTGAATAACCACACAAGATTGTCAAGCGCACTTTCTTTGCAGATTCACCGGCATTTGAACAAGGTCATGCGGGCTACTTTTGAAGGACAGGCTCTCGATATCGGCTGGGTCGCAAAAAGAACTTTTCCTGACCGTGCAGAATACCGTGAAATGATTGGCAGGAAAACAGGTTGGTATTCCGGAAGAGGTCCCTGTCAGTGCGGAGCATTGATTGCTGGTGCTGCGGAGTCAGAACTGGAAGCAGTCGGTAGTTTTGGAGAAGCGATTGGTATCGGTTTTCAGGTTCGTGATGATTTGTTGAACTTAACAGAAAAAAGTGAAAATGAAGCTCCAAGTGCTGGTGCCGGTGGTTATGGAAAAGAGCGCGGTGGAGACATAGCCGAAGGAAAGCGTACCTTAATCACTATCGAACTGCTGGAACGTCTTGCTGAAACAGATGCGGAACGTGTACGCAATATTTTATTAGCAGAACGAGAACAAGTCTCAGAGGCTGATATAGACTGGTGTATAGCCAGCGCTGAAAGTACAGGTGCTTTGGATGCAGCGGCGGTTTACTGTCAAAAACAGGCAGGGCTCGCTTCATCAGCTTTGAGAAAACTTCCCGAACATCCCGCCAAAGCATTGCTTGGAGAACTTGTTGACTATTTGACAATAGACCGAAAAGCTTAAGCAAGACTAAAAAAAGAATCGACTTATCAACATAAAACTGATAAAAATGGGAGTTAGCTTTTAATCTGTAAATTTTACAGCTTGCTCAAAACAATGCGGATCACATGGCCAGAACTGAAGAAAATTTGTTTAATTTACTGGCTGTACCGATTAAAACTAAAGGTTATGAGCTGATAGATGTCGAATTTAACCGGCATGGTTCAGAGCAGACAATACAGTTATTTATTGACGGTCCGCATGGAATCGGGATGGATGACTGTGTCACTGTTAATCAGGTGGCTATGGAGGTTTTGGGTAGTGATGATCCTATTTTTGAAACAAATGCACTGGAAGTTTCATCACCCGGAATTTTCCGCAAATTAAAAACACCTGAACACTTTAAGGCTTTCAAGGGGCAGCGTATTAAGGTGCGACTGCAGCAAAAGATACAGGGAGTCAAGAACGCAGTCGGTATGCTTGAAGAGTGTTCTGAAGAGGAAATATGCTTAATTCTGGAAACAGACGGCTCAGAATTAGTAATTCCGCTTTCGCAAATTACAAAAGCGAACCTAGAACCAATCTTGGATTTTTGACTGTCTGATAGAATTTTTGAACGAAAACGTACAACAAAAAAGGTAAATTTTGAAAGAGAACTTATTTGAAATCATCAAGGACTTTTCTAAAGAGAAAGGTTTGGACCACGAAGTAGTAATTAAGTTGGTTGAAGAGTCACTGATACAGGCAGCTCAACGCAAACTTCCGTATAACGAAATTGAAGGTCAGATTGATGAAAAAACCGGTAAAATAAACTTATCACATTTTAAGGAAGTTGTTGAAATAGTAGAAGATTCGAACAACGAAATTTCGGTAGAAGATGTAGAACAAATTGATCCGGAAGCAGGTCTTGGTGATGAAGTTGAGTATGAAATAAGTGATCGTGAATTTTTACGAATTGCACATTCTACGCGTCCAATCATTTTTGGCAGTTTAAAAGAAGCAGAGCGGCAAATGGTCGTTTCCACATTTACTGACAAGATTGGCGAAGTTTTAACCGGAAACGTAATACGTGTGGAACCAAACGGCCGGATAGCTTTCAGTTTTCAAAATAAAGTAGAAGCATATTTATTCAGACGTGAGCAGATTTACGGTGAAAATTTTACATTCGGAGATCATGTCCGCGTACTTTTACTGGACGTAAATGACAATCCACATAAAGATTCTCAACTAACGATTTCAAGAACACATCCAGGTTTACTGATCAAGATGTTTGAAATGGAAGTTCCTGAAATTTTTGACGGTATTGTCAAAATCGTGAATGCAGCCAGAGAACCTGGTCGCAGAGCAAAAATATCAGTTTATTCCACAGATGAAGATGTAGATCCAGTTGGTTCATGTGTTGGCATGCGAGGTAGTCGTGTGCAGACAATTGTCAATGATTTAAATGGTGAAAAAATTGATATTGTACGCTGGAGTGAAGACCTTGATCAATATACCGCCAATGCTCTTGCACCTGCGGAAATAGAGAGCCTTGAAATTGACGAGGAAGCGAATCAAATAGATGTGATTGTCGCTCAGAATCAACTTTCTCTGGCAATTGGTCACAAAGGACAGAACGTTCGGCTTGCTTCTAAATTAATCGGCTACAAAATCAACATCGTTGGCAACGAGGTGGAGGAACTTTCCATTGATGAACAGTTGGAAAAAGAATTAGCAAAAACTAAAGATATTATTGAAAACAGCCTTGAAGCTTCTGCTGAGCTGACTGAAAATAATGACGAAGCAGAAAGTGAAACTGCTGCTGAGGTTGAAAGTCCTGCAGAAGAACTTGCTGAAGTTGAAGAAGCAAAAGCCGATGCCCCTGCTGAAACTGAAGAAGCAAAGGCTGATGCGCCTGCTGAAACTGAAGAAGCAAAAGCTGATGTGACTGCTGAAACTGAAGAAGCAAAAGCTGATGTGCCTGCTGAAACTGAAGCTGTAGTGGAAAAAACAAAAACTAAAGTTAAAGCAAAAGCTGCGACTAAAACGAAAGCAAAAGTTGCGACTAAAACGAAAGCAAAAGCTAAAACAAAGCCAAAAGCAGAAGTTGAAGAAGAAGCAGAATCATCTGAACCAACTAGCTGAAAACGACACGTGGTAAAAGCAATTGCACCTGTAACAATAAACTGTAGAAACAAATAAAAGGAATTCATGTCTGAAGTAAGAGTATTTGAACTGGCAAAAGAGTTGAATATGCCGGCCAAGCAACTGCTCACCAAGATACGCAAAGCTGGAATTCCAGTTACAGGAAACTTTTCAGAACTATCATTGGATCAAGCTGAGATAGTAAGAAAAATGGCAAAAAGCGCCAAGGGTATTGTCTTGTCTAAAGCAGCAAAAGCCTCCGGTGTACGCCGCAAGAAAGCAATTGCCAAAGATACTGAAGAGATTGCAGAGGATAAAAAAGCAAAAGCGAAGAAAGGCTCCTCAATTGTCACAATCTCGACTAAATCCAAATTAGATGAAGCAGTAGCTGAAGATGCACCAAAAAGACGTGTGCGCAGGAAAAAGAAAGATAACGAAGAACTTAGTACGGAAACTAAAGTTCCTGTTGAAGAAAATGCTGCGGAAAATGTAGCAAGTCCGGAAACTGGAATTACAGATGAGAGTGTTTCAGTTCAGGAAGAAGTCCTCCAGGAAGATAATTCCACTGAAAAGGTAGTTGAAACAATACAACTGAGCGAAGAGCAAACACCTTCCGCTACTGAAGAAACGATCCCGGAAAACGTAATCGTACCGCCAACTGCATTAGACACAACAAAACAAGTCCTCGAAAAAGTAGCTGAAAGTGTTCCGGAAAAGACTGCTGCTACTACAAAAGAGACCACCTCTGATGATGATAAGTCAAATAAGAAAAAAGTGGTTTTCAAGCAACATCAAGCTGCAGAAGAAGAAGCACCTGGGAAGAATAAAAACTTCCGCCGACCTGATGAACAAAAGAAACGTAAGGGAGGAGCACAAAGAGATTTTGTCTTTCGTGAAAGAAAACCACGTCACCGCAGGAAAGATCAACAGCATGGTCGTAGACATGACAAAGGAGTCAGAAAGTCTTTTGACGCTAATGCGCCTAAGCACGTTTTCAACCCACGCAAAAAGAGCATCCGGATAGGCAACCAAGTCGTGGTCGCAGAACTTGCGGGTTTGATTGGTATAAAAGTGCCAGAAATCTTAAAAAAACTGATGGCCCTCGGCATCATGGTAACAATCAACCAGACAATCCCTGGAGAAACGGCAGAGCTGATTGCTGCAGATTTTGATGTGACAGTTGAAGTTGAAACTTTCGAACTGACTGACTTGCTCAAGGAAGATGAGCCGGAAGCAACAGACTTGGTACTTCGTGCACCGATTGTGACAATCATGGGACATGTTGATCACGGAAAAACATCTCTGCTTGATAAAATCAGGGAAACAAAAATTGCAACTGGTGAAGCCGGCGGTATAACCCAGCACATAGGGGCATATCATCTGGAAGCTGGTGGAAACAAAGTTACTTTCCTCGATACACCGGGACACGAGGCTTTTACCTCGATGCGTGCCAGAGGAGCAAATATAACTGATATTGTTGTACTTGTTGTTGCTGCGGATGATAAAGTTCAACCTCAAACAATTGAAGCAATTCAGCATGCACGTGCAGCTGAAGTACCGATAATTGTCGCAGTGAATAAAATTGATCGACCTGAATCTGATCCAATGAGGATACAGCAGGAACTACTCAGCCATGAACTGATTCCTGAAGATTTAGGTGGAAGTACTATTTTTGTGAAGGTCTCAGCAAAAACAGGTGAAGGTATTGAGGAACTGCTGGAAATGATTCATTTACAGGCAGAAGTCCTCGAATTGAAAGCAACTTCAAAAGGACCTGCACGTGGAACCATCATTGAGTCACGAGTACGTAAAGGCCAGGGACCTGTCGGAACTGTTCTGGTTGAGCGTGGTACGCTCAAGGTCGGCGATTATTTCGTCATGGGCAGTATCCATGGAAGAATACGTGCGATGTTTGATGAAAGCGGGAGTTCGATGGAGGAAGCAGGTCCGTCAATACCTGTGGAAATTTCCGGTTTAAGCGATGTGCCTGATGTTGGTGAAATGTTTGTAATTCTTGATGATGAAAAGAAAGCACGACAAATTGCTGGGGAACGTGAGCACAAACTCAGAGCAGAAACTATCATGGCTGATCAGAAAACAAGTCTTGATAACCTTTTCACTAAAATTGAAGAAGGGCAGGCAAATGAACTTCGTCTGATCTTAAAAGGAGATGTTCAGGGTTCTGTTGAAGCACTTAAATCATCACTTGAACAAATAGGTGATGAAAGGATTTCATCACGTTTTCTTCTGTGTGCAGTTGGTAATGTTACCGAAACAGATATAACATTAGCATCCGCCTCTGACGCAATTATTGTTGGCTTCAACGTTAAGATGGATGCAAAAGCCAAGGAAATACGTGCCCGTGAAGGTGTTGATGTACGGCTTTATGACGTTATTTACAATGCGCTGGATGATGTAAAAGCAGCCATGGAAGGACTTTTGGAACCAGAAATCCGAGAAGAAATACTTGGACATCTGGAAGTTCGCCAAGTCTTTTCCACAGGTAAAAACGGCATGGTAGTCGGAGGTCTCGTCACAGACGGGAAGCTCCGTAGAAATGCGATGATACGAGTATTACGAAAAGAAATAAGTGTCTTTGAAGGTTCTATCATCTCTCTCAAACGATTCAAAGACGATGTCCAGGAAGTAGCACAGAACTATGAGTGCGGAATGGTGCTGGATTTTACTGAAATTGAAGACGGAGATATTGTGGAAGCATACAAGAAAATTGAAGAGAGCGCACGGCTCTAAATAAGATCATGAAAAAATCCGGAAGAAGTAGCTTCAGCACACTGGTACTTCGTAGACTCTCAGAAATTCTACTTTTCGAAAGTAAAGATCCACGTTTTAGAAAAGTTACTATCAGTAGGGTCGAAGCTGCGCCTAATATGTCATCCGCAAGAGTCCATGTTACGATTTTTCCTTCAACAGGACAACAGGAACTGGTTGACTCATTAAATAAGGCTGCAGGCTTTTTCAGCATACAATTGGGCAAGGTACTCAAAACACGTAACACACCGCAGCTAACTTTTGTGTATGACGCAGGATTTGACCACAGTGATGAAATTGAAATATTGCTACGCAGTGTACTTCCGAAAGATTCAGATCAGTCCGAAGAAAGTGATCTTGATTTAAATACTGAAACTGCTGAATGATTTGCTGTTTTTTTGCTAATACGAATGAGTTACCTACGCATTATCAGCATTGATAAGCCGAAAGGCTGGACTTCTTTTGATGTAGTTCGTTTTGTCAAACGACAGTTTCAGGAAAAAAAGGTCGGACATCTCGGCACTTTAGACCCTATGGCAACAGGTGTCCTGCCTGTTTTCCTCGGACAAGCTACCCGTCTTATTCCACTCTTTAATAATGTAGACAAAACTTACCGTGCGATTTGTAAGTTCGGAGAATCAACCGACACCTATGACGCGGAGGGTACTGTCACACAGACACTTGATCCTTCTTTTTTAAATCAGCAAGAAGTTACAAAAGCTGTTTACTCATTTCTCGGACAGCAGGAACAGCAAACACCCGCCTTTTCTGCTGCAAAAGTCAATGGAGTTCCGTCCTACAAACTGGCAAGAAAAGGCCTGAAGGTACCGGTAAAAATCCGGCCAGTAACATTCCACGAATTAGAGGTTGAGTCTGTTGAACTGCCATTTCTGCAATTCAGGGTACACTGTTCAAAAGGGACTTACATCCGCACATTGGTAAATGATCTTGGACTTTTACTGAAAGTCGGAGCACATCTTACATCTTTGGAACGTTTAGCATGTGGAACATGGTTTCACAGTGATAATTCGGTCACAATCGAGCAACTGAAACAAATGGAAAGTGACACGGATGTACCATGGATTTCACCTTTAAAATTGTTGAATCACCTTTATACTGTCAGTGCAACATCGCAAATGTTGACTGACTTAAAACACGGTCGTAGAGTAGAAGTTCCTGAACCTCCTGATAATGTGAAAAACACTGAAAAGTCTACAGAAAATGACCTTTCTGCAGAATCGACGCAAATTCAAACAAAAGTTTTAGATTCAGACCATAATTTGGTTGCTATCGGTTACTTAATGTGGGAGAATGACCTCTGTTATTTTCAACCATCAAAAGTTTTTATCTAGTTAAAAAGATTATTTAATATGTTAACAAAAAACCGAAAAGTCGAAATTGTAAACAAGTTCGGAAAAAATGATTCCGATACTGGCTCAACTGAAGTGCAGGTTGCATTATTAACTGAGCGCATCAGTTCATTGACTGATCATTTACGTAGTCAGCCTAAGGATTTCAGCTCCCGCAGAGGATTACTGAAACTCGTAGGTCAACGTCGTAATTTTATGAGTTACCTTAAAAAGAGAAATATTGACGCACACGGAGCTATTTCAAAACAGCTTCAGATACGCGTCAAGTGACTCAAATAAAACTTCACAGAGGACTTGTCCACGGGGGCTGGTCTTCTGCATGGTATTTATTGGCAAATGCCCTTTTGTACCATTTCTTTTCCCCCGTATCCTGTGACATGAAGTCTGCTTCCCCTCTTTCTGCTGTCCATTTTAGTTTGGTGAGAATGAATTTCTCGAATATATCCTGAAGCTATATGGCAGAGAACTGGATTAATATTAAATTTAATGGACCAGAAATAGTCGGAAACAGCATGTTACCATTTAAGAATACCGTGAGACATTTGAACGAGGCTTAGTCCTGAGTTGAATCGGTAGAACGTTGATAATTAGGAGTATAATGAAAATTGTAGAAAGAGAATTCGGACCGGCAACTATGAAGCTGGAAACCGGAAGAATGGCCAAACAGGCCAACGGATCCGTATTAGTTACATACGGTGATACAGTAGTTTTAGTTGCTGCAACTGCAGCAAAAGGATCAGGAACAGGTGCGGATTTTTTCCCCCTTTCCGTTTTTTATGTTGAAAAAGCTTATGCCTCCGGAAGAATTCCTGGAGGTTTCTTAAAACGTGAATCACGTCTTTCGGACAGTGAGACACTTATTTCAAGAATTATTGACAGACCCTTGAGACCGGCTTTTGAAGATAACTACCTTGCAGAAACAATGATTGCGGCTACAGTCTTAAGTCACGATCTTATCCATCCTTCTGATGTTGCCGCGATGAACGGTGCTTCAGCAGCATTGGCAATTTCTGACATCCCTTTTCACAACCCTCTGGGTGGTGTAAGAGTAGGACGTGTTGATGGAAAATTTATCACAAATCCCAGTCCTGAACAACTCGAAGTTAGTGAACTGAACATCTTCATGGCTGCGTCTAAAGATGCGATTTTAATGGTTGAGGGTGAATCAAACGGAGTTAGCGAAGCAGTGATGCTGGACGCACTCTGGTATGGTCAGGAAGCAGTTTTGCCGATCATTGAGATGCAGGAAGAATTGATGCAGAGTGTTGGCAAGAAAAAACGTACAGTTGATGTACCGCCAGTAAATGCTGAACTAAAATCCAAAATCGAAGCGATTGCACCAAAACGTCTGCGTGATGCACTCGGCATCAAAGACAAGATCGAACGCTACGAACGTTTGGACACATTACGTGATGAAGTCAGCAATGAGGTTCTTGGAGACTCACCGGATTCAGATACCTCAAAAGAGCTAAAACAAATTTTTGCTGACATCAAAAAAGATGAAATGCGCTCCAGTTTGATTACAAATAAAATCAGGATAGATGGACGAAAGCCTACAGAAATTCGCCCAATCACCTGTGAGACAAAAGTTTTACCACGTACACATGGTTCAGCCTTGTTCACACGTGGAGAAACACAGGCACTTGCTGTTACCACCTTAGGTGCACGTGAAGATGAAAAAATGATCGAATCACTTGAAGGTATTACTTTCAAAAGGTTCATGCTGCATTATAACTTCCCGAGTTTTTGTGTTGGAGAAACACGAGCACCACGTGGTCCAGGACGTAGAGAAATTGGACACGGAACTTTGGCAGAGCGTGGATTGACACCTGTTGTTCCTACCAAAGCTGAATTTCCTTATACAATTCGTCTGGTTTCCGAAGTTCTTGAATCAAACGGTTCATCTTCAATGGCTACTGTCTGTGCCGGTTCTTTGGCTATGATGGATGCAGGAGTGCCTCTTAAAGAAGCAACTGCAGGTATTGCCATGGGTTTGATCAGTGACGGTAAAGACAACGTTATTCTTTCAGACATACTTGGTGATGAAGATCACCTGGGTGACATGGATTTCAAGGTTGTTGGTACTGAAAACGGAATCACTGCCCTGCAGATGGATATTAAAATTAAGGGACTCGGACGTGATGTCGTTGAGCAATCCCTGATGCAGGCACGTGAAGGCCGGTTGCATATTTTAGGAAAGATGGGTGAAGCACTGAAAGAATCCCGTGGAGGACTTTCTACTTATGCACCTCGCTTTATCACTCATAAAATATCACCTGACAAGATCGGTACTGTTATTGGTCCAGGTGGTAAGATGATCAAGAGTATTGTCGAAAGAACCGGTGTGAAAATTAACATCGATGATGACGGCATAGTTTCCATCATGTCACGTGACCATCAAGCAGTTGATGATGCTTTGGAAATCGTGCAGAATCTGACACGTACAATTGAGATTGGAGAAACATATACTGGTCCAGTCAAAAAAGTGATGGACTTTGGCGCATTTGTCGAAGTTTTTCCTGGTACAGAAGGTCTTGTACATATTTCAAATCTGGCAGAAGGCCGAGTCGAAAAAGTTACCGATGTTTGTAAAGAGGGTGATATTGTCACCGTCAAAGCAACCGGAGTTGACAGACGAGGTAAGATCCAGCTTAGCATCAAAGACGTTTAAGTCAGAACATCTACGACTTAGCGTGGTTTAAACACCAGTCTGCTGACTTCATCTTCGGACAGAGGTCAGCAGATATTCTATCCAAATACAGTATTTCTCAGTTATTTTATTAATTCCTCAAAATCAACTGAGACAAGTCTCGAATCCGCAAACAGACACTATTAGTTTGAGTTTGGCCTTGTCACAGGCTAGAGTAGAACGGATTCTTTCAGCATCACCTCACCAAAATTTTCAAATCTGCATGAACCTTGTCATTACTGATTCAGGACTAGGCGGTCTCTCTGTCTGCGCCCAGTTGATGTATCTTTTAAAAGAAATTAAAGGTTCCGCAAATTCAGCTAATCCTGCTGATGGGCTGAAGATAAGCTACATAAACGCAGTTCCTGCAAACGATCGCGGTTATAATTCCATGTCCGGAAAAGTGGAGCAGATTGCGGTATTTGAAAAGATTCTCCGAAACACAAAAAAACTAATTAAGCCAAATTACATTTTTGTTGCTTGCGGAACTCTGTCAGTTCTTTTAAAAGATATGCAGTTTAAAAGAGATCACAAGCATTTGATCGCAGGTATTCTACCGTATGGTTTCAAACTTCTTCTGGACAGTCTTCATCAAAATCCACCAGCAACAGCTCTCATCTTTGGAACGCCAACTACTATAAATGCTAATACTTTTCAGGATGAACTTTTTAAACATGGAATTGAGCAAAGCCGGATTATTACGCAAGCATGTCCGGAACTCGCAACCCAGATTTCAAATGATCCGGAAGGTTCATTTGTCACAGAACGTATCCGGCACTGGGTTCGGCAGGCTTTAAGTCAATTAGCCGCGGACAACTCAGGGCCTTTGCTCGTCTTTCTGGGCTGTACCCATTATGCATACCGTGAGGAGCTCTTCCGAAAGTCTTTCATGCAGGAAGGCTACAGCCAGATTTCCATACTCAATCCAAACCTTGCTGCTGCCGAGTCTTTGAGAAAAATAGTCCTGCAGGATCAAGGTGCGGATAAGAACCAATCAGCTGACATTTCCCTTGAATTCCTGACGCCTTACGCAATTCCGGAACAGGAAGTTATCACACTCTCGCAACTGCTGAAGCCTGTTTCAGTTGAAACCGCTGAGGCCTTTCAAAATGCCAGAATATCACCCGAACTGCTTGCTGAATGAACCATGACCGCAACTGATTTCGCACAATATAACCTGCTTCCCAGCCTGCAAAACTCCGGAATGTTGGACTCAGCCGGTGAATCAAAAATCTGGTTTGGCCTGCTTAATCTAAGTGATTATCCAGCAGATGAATTTCCGGACACTGGGCAAATCGCGGATTATATATTTGCTGAACTTGAGCTACCTGAAATACAAATTTTTCTGCTGTTGATCGAGAGAAAACAGCATGAACCATGGACAGAAAATACAGATGTTGTCTATTTTCAGCAATTGTGTGAAATCAAAATCCAAAACACTAATCACCTTCAGCAGAACACTGAATTAATAAAAAGGGGCTGTGTCTGGAAAGACCGACTTTCTACCGACAATTTACAAGAAATGATAACGCAAAATCCGGATGCAGCACTGGAATCTGTCGCCAGAAATAGAGAGTGCGTTATCGTCAATACTGCTCAAGCTTTACGCCTCGAAGTCCTCAACATCCCAAAACCGTGGGGACATGAAGGCTGGTACACAGGAGTTGAAAAACGAGGTGTGGTGAAAGTCGCAGACGAATACGGAAAAACAGAATTGCCTTATGCACTGACTCTTTTCAAAAAACAACTGCTTGCGGACTATTCAGCAGCATTGATCTTACTCAAAACTCTCAATCCAGTTGCAGAGGATGTGCTTGGAGATTTGTATTATGAAATGCATGAAGAAAAGTGGGAAGTTTATGTAGTGACAGAAATTGACAAAACCGCCTGGCCTTCCGGAACAGGAATCATCAAGGCAGGACTGCATCCAGACAAAATAGCGGAATATCAGCAAAATAATGCAGAAAAATGGTCAGAGGTTCTCCTCAAAGATTTTAAACAGGCAATTGCTGAATATGAAAATATTAGACGTCAAATTGATGAATCTACAACAGATATTTCAACTGAACTTTCTGCACAGGAACTCTTACTCAGGAAAAAAGCTGCAGAATTTGTTGGCGACTGTTCTGTCAAAGTAGGTGATATTGTCAGCTTTCCGGTATTCCAGATGCACTCTTTACGTCATGGAATCAAGGTCATAGAATTTCAAACACCACATTACGAACGTTTGATTGTGATGTTTGCACAAAAAGTTCTCACCCAGAAACAT
>Ga0257126_1001902_pt1 | contig 14310 bp, 17 predicted proteins | sample SI060_120mmetaG_FD_190151 | JGI IMG/M metagenome (GOLD analysis project Ga0257126, IMG submission 190151) | Marine microbial communities from Saanich Inlet, British Columbia, Canada - SI060_120m | ecosystem: Environmental > Aquatic > Marine > Inlet | place: Canada: British Columbia | collected... | reverse complement strand
ATATTGAGGATAATCATCAAGATAGATTGTTATTATATTTAGAAGATATTTTACCACATATGTTTTTAAATATACCAAGTTATAATAATGGAACATAAAAAAATTGATTTAAACTTTTTTTTAATATAAACATTATAATGCTCATTCGTAGATTGAAAGAAGAAATAAAAGAACTCAACGAATCACCAGTTGAAAATTGTTCAGCTGGTCCAGTCGGAGATGATTTAACCATTTGGCAAGGAACTATTTTTGGCCCACAAGGAACACCATATGAAGGGGGTGTATTTAAATTACATATTGAATTTACAAATGAATATCCATTTGTAGCTCCAAAAGTATATTTTAAGACTCCTATTTATCATTGTAACATAAATAAACAAGGCGGTATTTGTCTTGATATTTTAAATAAGAACTGGAGTCCAGCTTTAACAATTAGTAAAGTTTTGATTTCAATTTGTTCATTACTCGCAGAACCTAATCCAAGTGATCCATTAGTTCCTAGTATTGCTAGACTATTAGAAGAAAACAAGAGTTTACATGATGCTAATGCTAGAGATTTTACATTACAGTTTGGTAACACTTAGTTATTTCAATAAATTCATCACTAAGAATTACCATAGCTTTAAGATATTTCCATAAATTTTTTCTTGATTCTTCATTTATATTAATATAAATTTCTTTTAATCTCATTATTTCAGAAAGATATTCATCTTTACCTTTTAATTCTTTTTTAATATTATCTTCATTTAAAAAATAATTTGGGTTTTCTTTAATGATATCCTCTTTATGATCTTTTGAATATAATATAAAATATTCCATTGGTTGGTAACAATTTATTCTAGTAATTTGATTGAAATAAAACAAGTATTTTTTTCCAACAATACCACTAGTTTGATTTAGTAAATCTGAAACAATGGAATTAAAATTTTTAATAATATTTTTTTTACACATATTATTAAAATTTAATTCATCTTTAAATAAAAAATTGAAATTATAAGATAATAATTAATAATATTTTAATGAGTTCCCCTAAAGGTACGCTTAATAAAAATACTTGGTGCAAAGGAGCATTAGGAACATATTTGAAAAAAAATGGTTTTAATGTTAGAAATATCTATTCTTGTAGTTATGGGTCGTCCTGTAAAAATGCTCATGAACCATCAGAACTCAAAAAGAAATCAGATATTCTAAATTGGGAGCGAAAAAATAAGAAAAATATTAATCTACTTGAAATGGAAACAAATCTAAGAACTTGTCTTGAAAAATTGTCAAAACTAAAAAGTTCTAAATTCTCTAGTAAAACACCATTACTTTCAAAAATGGAGTTTAAGGAAATCTTAGATTTATGGTTTGAGGTTGCTTGTTTTCAAAGAAAACTTATTAAAGAACAACAATCAGGTAGTAATATTGATGGTTTCTATTTGGATAACGAAAATAATTACTGGAGCTTACAAAGGTCACTGAATTTGTGTCCAAAAAATACAGATTTAATGTGTAAATACCATGCTAAATCTCCTATTCAATGTAGAGATATTTGTGTAGGAAGTTTTAACTGTAAACTAGGAGTTCACTCTAAAAGATATTTGGTTTGTTACGATGATCTTATGAATGGTAAATGTTGTTGTATGTCATTACAAGAATATAATAAAATAAAAGAAGCATATGAAAAAATAATAGAAGAAAATAAAGATGACCATTCTATTGTAAAAAAATATCAAGAAAAATTAAGAAATCATATCAGAATTGTTCATTTTACAGATGATGGTATGATTCCCCTTAATATTCACAAAGAAAGATTAAAACAAGAGCAAGAAGCAGAAAAAGTTGTTGTTAATTCAAATATTGTAGCAAAGAAAATAAAGAAAAAAAGTTTCGCTACAAGCTCAAAATAAACACTTCATTTCCATGAATCCAAGAATGGTGTTTAATAGTAAAATATTTTTTTAATAGATTAGATAATTCATCTAACTTAAAAATATAATAATACCTCATTTTTAATATTTCACCTTTATTATTTTTCCACGGAATATAGTTATCACCGTAATTAAAATTTAATTTTTTATTATGATGTTGATCTATTGACCAAACTGATAATAATACTTTTCCATTATATTTTAGTAATCGTTGTAATTCTTGTAAACATTGATTTCTATCAGTATCATTATTTAAATGATGAAAACTAGCTATAGAAATTATAGCATCAAAATATCCATCAGTAAATGGAATATTTGTCATATTGGATAATAATACATTTTTACCATCATCCTTACAAATTTTTACAAATTCTTCACAATTATCAATTCCTATAAATTTATAATCTTGATAATTCATATTTCTACCATTTCCACATCCAACATCAAGTATTAAAGAATTTTTGACATTCGATTTTATAAAATATGTTATCCATGTCCATTGATATTGTCTTTTATTAGAAAATTGTTTTGCTATATTTTTATAATCTGAATTTGATTCCATTACAAATTAATTATTTAATTTATACCTTTTTCAATTTTATATTTTTTAATTAAGATATTTTTTATATTATCATATATTTTTTTATTATTTTTTAGTTTTTGAAGTGTTTTAATGTGTCCATCAGCTCTTATTTTATAAAATAAGATATTTGTTACTTTTCTTTTAATATTATTATACTTAAAAGAATTTTTTACAACAAGTTCGTAATTATCATTATTTTTTTTAAATTTATTCATATTATTATATCTTGATAAAATTTTTATCATATCTTTTGTTTTTCCAAAATAAAATCCATTTGTATAACCATAGCAATCATGTATGTTACTTGTATATATTTTTTTAGCTTTGATTGAATTAAAATCATTCATATTAATTTTATTATAAATGTAAAAATCAGGACCTACTATTACAGTCTTATCATAATTATGTTTTTCTAAGAATAATCCTACTTTATATTCACTATACATTTGTCTTATAGCATTTCTAGTAGTTATATCACTATAAAATTTTTTTAATTTACAATCTTCGAGTGTACATTTATTATCAATTTTTAAATCTATATCTTTTTGATATTCTTCTTCAAAATAATCATATGGTATTAGATTAATATCTTTTTGGTTTAAAATTTTATCATCAACTAATGTATTTTCTATATTTAGATTAAAAACATAAATATCTACAATATATTCTTTACTTAATACATCTACTATATTTTTTTGAATACTATCCCATGTATATTTTATTGATCTTGGAATTACACCAAATAAACATAAAATTATTCTTTCTTTATTACCGTACCTATCTATAATTTTGTTTTTTAAATTTATTTTACAAAGTATAATTACAAAAATACAAAATATTATTACTAATAATCTTAACATCTTTATTATAATAAGTTAAAAAAAATATTTAAAAATATTTATAGTATTATATTATATAATGACATTCCAACTATATATTGGTCATTATGAATTTGTAAAAGAAAATGTTCTTTCTTCTTATATTTTTCATTTACTGTCTGCTAATTGTTCATCAACTTATAATTTACAAATACCATCTAATCCATTAGTAGATATTGAAATTTTAAAATTTAATAATAATACATTTGATGTCTTGAATCGTAAAATAAACCATATTATAAAAAGTAAAAAATATTGTTATAAAACAACCGAAGAATTAAAAAAATTTTTAATTTGGATAAATAGCAAAATTAATTTAAATTCTGTTCATCTAAATTAAATATAATTTAAAAAATCTACATTTTCATGTATTGGTAATATATTAATTTTGAATTTTGTATAAAAATCTGTATAATCATATTTATCTAAAAAATTATTTTTTGTTGAAATTATAGTATTGTAATCATTGTCATTATTATATAGTTTTTTTACATCTATTTGATAAGATAATGAACCAAAATTTACATAAATACTAATAGTACTATTGAATCCTACTAATGGAGAAATATATCCATGTAATTTAATTTCTTCTAAAATTTTAAATATTTTTCCATTTACTGTAACAAAAAAATTAAAAATATTTTTTTTTTTGTAATATAATCCTACACCTACTTTGTCTTTTTGATGAAACTTTTTAAATTTACATATTTTTTTACCATTATAGTAAATACAACCATCATCTGAATGAAAACCAATTGTATTATTTGTCCAACCAACACATTTATTATTTTGAATTGTGTTACAATTACCAAAACCGATTGAAATTATATTTTTTTCAAAATAAAATTGATTATTGGAAATAAATATTTCATAGTAGTAAACTTTTGATAATATATTATATTCTTTTTTTTTATATTTATAAGAGAAAGAAAATGGTATAGGTGAATGTTTATAGTTTGGTAAAATAAAATTAGATCTAAGAATTTTATTACAATTTATACTATCACATATAGAATAATTATTTCCCATTTTACTAATTAATCCAGCAGTAAAATCATCTATTAATAAAAATGTTGGTAATTGTGTAATCAATAAATAAAATAATGTATTTAAATTATTATCATTAATCCTAATATTATTATACTCTAAAAATATATCTTTGATTAATGAATTTATGTATACTTTATTGTTAAAAGAATTCTTAATAATAGATCTAATAGGAATATTGTTTACTAAGATATTATTCTTCATATAAATTAATATGAATATTATATTTAAATATCTAACCAAACTTTAATAGAAATATTAGGGTTACTTGCTTTATTATACAACATTGTATGTGTTTTTGGATTAAATTTTGGAACATATATATATATAATCTGATTTTTTTTGATCTCTTATCCTACATCTTTTCCTCCTATGGTTATAGATTTATTACGATCCCAGCCATCATAATTTCTTAAGAATAAAAATTTTTAAATTTTAATTTTTTGTTATATTTAAATACTAAAAATTATATATATATATATGACTGATAGTGACTGGCAAGTCTTTTTATTTTTTAGTTTATTGTTATTTACCGGATTACCAATATATTGTATTGTTTGCTCCAGATCTGATTGTTGTTCTAAAGAAAAAAATAATTATGAAATTGTTTAATTTATATTTTCTATTATTTAGTAATGTACGAATTAATTGGCGGTGGTAATCAATGGAATGAAATATTTCGACACAATGGACCTTATTTTCCTCCAAAGTATGAAAAACATAATATTCCTGTATACATAAATAATAAAAAAATAATTTTACCAGAATTAGCAGAAGAATATATAACTATTTACTGTAATTATTTAGAAACAGAATATATTAAAAATCCTAGATTTAATAAAAATTTTTTATTAGATTTTAATAAATTTTTACCAAATGATTTAAAATTAAGTGATATGAAAGAAATAAATATTAATGAAGTAAATAAACATGTTAAAAAACAGAAGGATCAAAATAAACAAATATCAAAAGAAGAAAAACAAAGAAAAAAAGAAAAACAAGATAAGATAGAAGAACCATATAAAAGTTGTATTATAGATGGTGCTCAGCAAAAAGTTGGTAATTATAGAATTGAACCTCCTGGGATTTTTATGGGTAGGGGTAATCATCCTAAATTAGGAAGATTAAAGAAAAGAATTTTACCTCAAGATATAACTTTAAATTTAGATAAAAATGCACCTATTCCAAAAGCAAATGAAGACGGAAGATGGAAAAAAATTGTTCATAAAAAAGATGCTATATGGTTAGCGACATGGGTAGATGAAATATCTGGGAAAAATAAATATATTTTTACTTCTATGGAATCAATATTTAAATCTAAAAGTGATGAGAGTAAATTTGATTTAGCCAAAAAATTAAAAAGCAAGGTTAAAAGCATCAGAGAAAGTTATGAAAGAAATTTATCATCAGATTCTGTTACAAATAGACAATTGTCCGTTGCTTTATATTTTATTGACAATTTTGCTCTTAGAGTAGGTGGTAAAAAAAATATAAAAGAAAAAGCAGATACTGTTGGTGTTACATCTTTAAGAGTTGAACATATTACTTTACTTCCTGATTATACAATTAAATTAGATTTTTTAGGTAAAGATTCTATTAGATTTTGTAAAAAAACAAAAGTAATTCAACCGGTTTACAATAATTTAGAATCTTTCATAAGAGGAAAAAATAATAAGGAATCTTTATTTGATAAAATATCAGCAAGTTCTCTAAATGATTATCTTGATAGTTTTTTAAAAGGATTAACAGCTAAAGTTTGGAGAACTTTTAATGCCTCATATACATTTCAAAAAGAATTAAATAAGATGAATGAAGATAAACTAAAAAACTTGGATGAAAGTGAAAGAACTAATTTTTTAATACAATTTTTTAATCAAGCTAATACAGCTGTTGCTTTACTTTGTAATCATCAAAAGAATGTTTCTTCTAATTTTGAGGAAGGGGTTAAAAAAATTAATGATAAAATTAAAGATTTACAAAAGAAAAAACTTGAATTTACAAAAAAGGGAAAGAACAATAAGGCTGTTAAATTAGGAAATAAAATTAAAATACTAAAAGTACAAAAAGATACAAAAACTAAAATGAAGAATGTCTCGTTAGGAACATCTAAAACTAATTATATAGATCCTCGTATTATTTTTTCTTTTATTAAAAAATATGAAATACCAGAAGATAAATTATTTACAAAGACATTATTATCAAGATTTGAATGGGCAAGAAGTGTTTCAAAAGATTATAAATTTTAATTACTTAAAAATAAAATTTATTTTAAATATAACAATGGAACTAAATTTTTCTGACGATGAAGAAAATACATTACCTTCAAATAATATTGAAGAATTACCACCTATGTCTGATGATGAGGAGGAAAGAGAATATATACAAAATATATTAAACAAAACAAGAGATAAAGAATGTTCTTTTTCTTTTAATGTGGAAATTAAAGAGAGTAAAAAAAATAAGAAAAAAAAGGAACATAAAAAACAAAATGAAAGTAAAAAAATAACTATTGATTTATCTACATCATCAACTGATAATAAATGGAAATCAAAAAGATTAAAAGAAAAAAATATAAAAATTAGGAAATTTAACCCAAGATTTCCACCAAAAAAATTTATAAGAAAAATAACAGAACAACAATTTAATTTAGGGAATGATGATTTTCCATCATTATAAGAAAAATTGAAATATTATGTGTGTATAATAAAGTAAATTAATGGAAAGTTTACCATCTATTTATGATATGAAAACTAATGGGTCCTTATATATTGGATCAATCGCTCCTCGTTATGAACAAGAAAACAAAGATTTTTACATTATTGAAGATGTAAAAAATAACCCAAAATATTATGGTAGGAAAGGACCTAGGTTAACTAATAAGGACCTTATTATTCTTTCTCATTTTTGTCAGGAATATGGTATTGTTGTAGGATATGACAAAAAAATAAACACATTATGGTTTGAAAATGAAAATAAAAATCCTATAACATTCAAAATTTCGGGTAATATGACTGGAGGACAGTTAATACGATTAATTATGACAAATGTTATAAATTCAATGGATCGTAAAACACCTACACAATCAAGTTTAAAGTTAAACCCATATTCACTTTGGGATAAAACTAATGGTACTGTAGATAAAGCAAGTATGCTTTTTGTTCAGGGAAAGATGTGGACTCTAAATATTGGAGATACATTTATTGTAGAAGGTGGTGATCCATTTAATCCTGATGCTAAAAGTTGGGATTCACATGAATCAATGTTTGATCTTTTTAGATCAATCTTTGGTTATAATTTTATCCTCAATAATATTTCAGAAGATGAAAACAATTACAAATTTTTACTAACAAGAGGTGAGGATATTACATCTGATAGACTTGAAATGTGTACAATAAATACAGATGTTCATACAGCTGATCAGATTTTAATGGGTGTTATTGCCATAAAAGAAAAACCAATTTTTCATGAAATTCCAATGATAACTATAATTTGTGATTACACTACAGATTATCATATAACTGGAATGATTAACACTGCAAAAACATTAGGATTAAATATCTTTGATTCAAATGATGGTACAAAAAGAACAATATCGATTAATTAATTTTTTTAAAAAATTTGATAATATTATATTAAATATATATATATATATAATATAATGTTCAATATAATTCTAGCACAAGATTCAAATAATGGTATTGGAAATAATAATTCTCTACCATGGAATGAACCAAAAGATATGGCTCATTTCAAACACTGTACTACTCTAAATGAATTTAATGATAAAAATATTATAATTATGGGAAGAAAAACATTTCAAAGTATTAAAAATACTCCTCTTAAAAATAGAATTAACATTGTTATTTCTAATACTTTAAAAGAGTCAGAATATGAAAATATTAATGATTTATATTTTGCTGATAATTTTTGTAATGCATTAAATTTAGCATCTAAAATTAATAAACATAATACTAACAAAATTTGGGTAATTGGTGGTAAACAAGTTTATGAATCTGCCATAAAACATAAAGACTGTAATTATATTTATAGAACTGTTATAAATTCAACCTATGATTGTGATACTTTTTTTCAAATACATAATTTTAAAGTAGTCTCTCAAAAAAATGAAGAAAACTTGAGGTTTCAAATTTTAAAACCAAAGTTTTATGATGAAAATAAATACTTACAACTTTTAGAAGAAACATTATATAAAGGTGAAATACGACAAACAAGAAATGCTAATACATATTCACTTTTTAATAGAGAATTAGAATTTGATGTAAGTAAAAGTTTTCCTCTTCTTACAACAAAAAGGATGTTTTGGAAAGGTGTTACAGAAGAATTACTATTCTTTTTAAGAGGTGAAACTGATTCAAAAAAATTAGAAAAAAAAGGAGTAAATATTTGGAGGGGTAATACTTCTGGAGAATTTTTAAAGAAGGTAGGTTTAAATTATGATGAAGGTGATATGGGACCTATGTATGGATATCAGTGGAGATCTTTTAATAAACCTTATTTTGAAGAGGGATATGGTATTGATCAATTATCTGAAATAATTGATCTAATTAAAAATGATCCTCATAGTAGAAGAATAATAATGACAAATTTTAATCCACTACAAGTAAATCAAGGAGTATTATATCCATGTCATTCACTAATTTTACAATTTTATGTATCAAATAATAATTTATCAGTAAAAATGTATCAAAGAAGTGCTGATCTGTTTTTAGGTTTACCCTTTAATATAGCATCAACTTCTTTATTATTATATATTATTGCTAATGCTACAAATTTAAAGCCACATAAAGTATCCATCAGTTTAGGTGATTGTCATATATATGAAAATCATAGAGATCAGGTTTTAAAACAATTAGATAGAATTCCATTTGATTTTCCTAAATTAATTGTTCCTGAATTTGATAATTTAGACGATTTCTTAAAAGAAGCAAATATGGATACATTCAAATTAATAGATTACCATTATCACCCTGGGATAAAAGCTAACATGGTTGCTTAATAATATACATCAACATATGTATCATATTTATTATTTTCATTTATAGAAAATCTTTTTGTAATGATTGAATTTAATCTTTCTTTTATTTCAAATTTACCTAATTCAAAACTTCCTATTTTTGTCATATCATAAAAGTTTAATATACTTTTTTTCCTTGTGCCTTCTAAATTTATTATATTTTGATTTTCAAAAAATTTATATTTTTCATACCTAGTTATATTTGAAATTATAATTGAATTTATTTTTTCTAATATTTTTTTTTTGTGATATTCATTATTCGTTTCATTCATTAAATTATTAATATTATAATTATTTTCTTTTATACCAAAAGCTTGTAATTTTTCATTTAATCTTTCAATAAATACCTCAAATATACTTAGCGGAATATGAAAACAAACTATTGATAGTAAAAATAATGAATTATTAAGATTTATTTCATCTATATCTAAATCATTATCAAAAAAATATATATCATAATCTGAACTAAAATTATGTTCTTCATCTATTACAATATTATTTATAATATCCTTCTTAAAGACATTAATAAAATTTTTACAATTTAAATCATTTTCTATATTTTCTTTTAAAATTCCTAATTTAAATTTATATTTATTTGGTAAATAATAAAAAGTTAAAAAATATTCAATATATTTTTCTAAATTTATGAATTCATTATTTTTAAGATATAGTGTTTTGTATATATTAGTATTATAAGTTAATAAATAAAAAAATTCATTTTGTAATCCAAAATTATTTAGTATTTCAATTAATTTATCGGAATTATAATTATATTTATATCTTTTATCTCTTAATTTCATTATATGTGTTAAAATATCACTTGGAAATACATTCGATGAAAATAATTCAGGTAATTTAATTTCTAAATCTTGATTAATTTCATATAAAACATTATTATTTAAGTTATTAGCTTTTATCATATCAATATATTTAAATTTAAAAGAAATATATTTTTCTATTGATTTTAAGCTTTGATAATTTAGTTTGGGTCTAGTATATTTTATATGATATTTTATATTTTTATTTAAATTAAATTCTTCATATTTTTTGGTTATTTTTTTTTTATTCAAATTAAAACCTATTTCAATTAATTCGCTTTGTTCTCCATTTAAAAAAAATAAAAGATATACAAAAAAATTTACACCATATAATTTAGACTTTTTATAAATATCATAAATATTATAAAATAAATTTATAACTGCTAAAACTATACTTATTATTAGTTCTGTTTCAGACAAATCTAAATCAATTGTATTAATATTATAAAATAAATAAATTTGAAGACCCAATTCTGGTATTGATTCATAAATTACTTCTATTAATGTGCGATAGTATATTCTATCTAAATTAATTTTATTACAAATTTTTTTTTCTATTTCTTTTTCATCTAGATTAATATTCTTTGTAAAAAAATATAGTAAAAACATATTTTCTAATAAATCAGATATAATCACAAGTATAATTCCTAAAACGGGGATACTAAAAATATAATTTAAAATTGGTATTTTTTTAATAATAATATTACTATTCTCAAAATTTTTTATATTCTTGATAAACATGTTAAGATTATATTTGGATGACCAATATATTATATATGGAATTATAATAAAACAGATAGATATTACAAAAAATTCAGGATTATTTTTTAAAGAAGCTAGAATGTAACAATCGCTTATCATATCGAAATATAATAAAATTATAGGTGTAATATTTCTAAAATACCTATATATTTTATTTATCATAAATTTATTAACTAAAATATGTTTAATTATTAAAAAAAAATATTTTATTTTATATGGATAGTAAATATTCTATATCAGATAAACTTTTATATCTTAAAGAAATATTTTTATTTCCTATAGAATGTTGTTTATTGTGTACATATTGTTGTTGTAATTTATATTGTAATTGTCTTTGTGAAAATAAATTCGATAAATATTGTTGTAACAAATGTAAATTACCATTTTATTTAAATATTGGGGGTTAATTATTTTATAATTATATTATTACATTTAAATCCCTAAAGAAAAATAAATATAATAGTATTATATAATGAAAATATATTACTATTATCATATTCCAAAAACAGGTGGTAGTTCAATGTTTCATTTTTTTAAGTTTCTTTCACATAATTTACCAAATAGTAAACTATATGATTTTAGAACAAAAAAAAATTTAAATGAAAATAATCCTAAAAATATAGATTTTAATAAAATATTATCAACAGAGAATATTAGACAATATGATTACATTTTTATACGTCATCATCATGGTTATTATGGATTAATGCACTATGAAAATATTCTTATTGAAAAAAAAAAAGAATTAGAACTTAATGGGCATACAATCAAAATTTTTACTACAATTAGGGGTGTTTTATCATTTAATAATTCAAGGTTGAATTATATAAAAGATAAATGTGGATGGAAGGGAAATAAATCTGATTTTTTAGAAAAACAGATACATTGGAATGTTCAAACAAAATATTTATTCTTTTGTCATCATGGCGAGAGACCAAGGGGTAAAATAACAACTGACATAATAAATAATAAATTAACTATAAACAACATTCTTAAATTATCAGATGTTGTTGATATTTTTATTGAAACTAAAAATGTAAGCAAATTCATAGATACTATGTCCAAATATTTCAATTTGAACTATAATTCCAAATCCCAAAAAAATAAAAATAAACATTCAATAATTTTAAATGACAATTCTGAAGAACTATTAAATAATAATAAATTTGATTGTTTTTTATTAAAAACATATATGAATGATAAAAATCATGTATTCAATATATAAAAATATTTATTTATATAATTTTTTTGGTTGTTATTTAATAAATCATTATATTCTAATTGTTTTATAAACAAAGCTATTTTTAAGTAATTTTTTAATCTTTTTTTTAGTTCTAGTTGTTTTTACACCATTTCCAATGTAATAATAATAATCATTTAAATTTATACAAATAGTTTGTAAAGCAAATTCTTCAACACAATTATTCCAATTAAATAAATTATTTTTGATCTCATTATTATTATTCAAAAAATTTATTGATATGAAAGGTAAAATGGGATCAGAACTTACAATATATGGTGATTGGTTATATGATTGGGCTAAGTTATATCAATCTTTAATTGGCTATGACAATATTTTATTAAATAAAGAAATAAATATTGAGTATCAAAAATCAATAATTGAATTTTTTAAGGATAATTTTATTTCATTATATTCTGAGAATGATTTTCAGAATTTAAAGATGATAACTAAAAGCTTATTATTTAGTTTAATACCATTACATGATAATAATAATTGCCAACAGTTTTACAATTTAATTTATCATTCGTTTTTGAACTAATTTTTTTTAAATTTTAAGGATATAAATTAGAATTAAATTTTTAATTCTTTAAAAAATTTCTATTTTAATTTATATGAGTATTTGGTCAAAAATAAAAAATTTTTTAAATGGTTGTAAAAACTGTTTTTCAATTACATTCTGTTGTTTTGGGTGTTGTTGTAGAAATATACAGGAAACTGATAGATGCCTTAGAAGATTATAAATCTAATATAGTAATATGGAATGGAAAATTTTATGTAAATGTAAAAATTATAGTCCTTTTATTAAAAATGGAGACTGTAGATTTTGTTATACTAATTTTAATAAAATAAAAAATAATATACTTTAAATTATATGATTAAAAATAATAAAGAAAATAAAGAAAATAAAGAAAATACTAAAGATATAAAAGAACATTTTATATTCGGTATATTTAGTATTTTTGGTAAAATTTTTAAGTTAATAAAATGTATTATCATTATTGTAATAATTCTATTTATTATAAAAATGGTTTCTCGATTTACAAAAAAAAGTCGAGGTCCTGAATATTATCCACCTTCAAATCCATCTGCTTATTCATATCCTCAACAAAGTTATTATCCACAAGGATATTATTAATTTTTATTTTTACTGATTTTATTTATTAAAAAAATTATTAAAATTATTAATATAATTATTATTAAAACTAATAAAATATTTATACTTTCATTTATTTTAACTTCTTTAATTTCGTTAATTTTTTGAATTTCATCTTTTATTTCTTTTTTATCAACATTTTCAGCATCTTCTTCTGGAACTAAAATTTGATATCTTTTTTCTTCTGAATTAGAAAATTCCTCAATTGGTATTAATACGGCATTCTCTAATCCATCTATTTTTCTTATTTCTTTTAATACATCTTCTAAGGAATCTTCATTAATTAAAACTTCGCCAATTGATTCATAATCTTTACTTTTATCAATTATATTAGTTTCTGATGTTAATTCTTGTTTAGTGGTAGTGGTTGTAGGGTTATTGGCTGATGTTAATTCTTGTTTAGTGGTAGTGGTTGTAGGGTTATTGGCTAATCTTACAAGTTGTTGAAAGTAATTTCTAACTGCTGGAATAAAAGTATTATCAATATAATTTCTAAGTATATTTACACTTTTGTTTTCAAAAAAATAATTAGGTTGTAAACCTATTTCAGGTGTAAAAGTTAACATAGAACTCATAGTGTTAATTAAATCTTCTTCACAAGATTCTTCTAAATCCCTATCTCTTACAGATTCATATGTATCTACTACTTCTGAAAAATAGGATCTAGCTTCTTGATTATCTTGTGGATTTTTTGATATGATATCATTTAATATTTTAATATATTCATCAAAAAAATATGTTCTTAAAGGACAATAATTTTCTTCCGATGCTGTTGTTGTTGGTGCGGTGGTTGTTGTTGGTGCGGTGGTTGTTGTTGGTGCGGTGGTTGTTGTTGGTGCGGTGGTTGTTGTTGGTGCGGTGGTTGTTGTTGGTGCGGT
>Ga0257126_1001891_pt1 | contig 14384 bp, 15 predicted proteins | sample SI060_120mmetaG_FD_190151 | JGI IMG/M metagenome (GOLD analysis project Ga0257126, IMG submission 190151) | Marine microbial communities from Saanich Inlet, British Columbia, Canada - SI060_120m | ecosystem: Environmental > Aquatic > Marine > Inlet | place: Canada: British Columbia | collected... | reverse complement strand
TAATTAATATTTCTTTTTTGGCATATTCATATAATCGTGTGCTATAGTATTTCCTACTTTATGTAATATTGGATTTTTTAAGAAAGGAAATAAATTCATTAATAAAATTGATAATTCATGGCCCCAATAACCATAATAGTTTCCATAAAAATTACCCACTATTTTCATTATATTATTTACAAATTTATCATCATTAATAGCAAACATCGTATTCTTTAAAAATTTAGTATTTTCGGTTAATACTGCTCCTGGCATAATATTTAATATATCGAGTTTATTTTTATGTTTTTCATATTCTTTTATTATAGAATTTGCATGATAATGACCATAAGCATTAGATGCTTCATAAACTGACAAATATGGTATTGAAATCTGATTAGAAAGGATTTCACCTAATCCATATGTTGGAATAATACATTGTGCTGTAATATTTAATATACAACTTTTATATTTTCTTTTTAAAAAATGTGGTATACATATCCGAATTAATTGACTTTGAACAATAGTTCCAACGGCTATTGTATCATTGATTAGTTGTTCTGGCATTTCATGATAAGGATCCCAAGCAGTTCTATGTCCAACATTATTTACTAAAATACTAATATTTCCATCTAATTTTTTAATTTTTTCTTCTATATCATCAAAAAATCTTTTTTTAAAACTTTGTCTAAAATCTTTTACAATAAGTTGCGTCTTAACATTTGGATATTTTCTGTTAATCTCCTTTATTGTATTATTACTCCTCTCTGAACCAATTAAAAATATATTGAATCCTCTTTTAGCAAAATTTAGAGCAAATTGTTTTCCTTGTCCACTAGAACCTCCAGTTATTAATGCATATGAATCTTTTCCATATTTTGCGGTCAAATTTTGTTCTTTTACAATAAAATGTTGATAAATAAATCTTGCTAAACTACATAAAAACAATATTAATTGATAAATTGCTATGAATAAAACTACATATAATATTTTTTTAAGAATCATTATTTTTTCCATATAAATATTGCATACAAAATTTAAAAAAAATTATTACTTAATAGTATGAAGATTGTTGGATCTAGAGCTGAAGTTTTTCACGAAAAAGCTTTAAAAACATCAGGTGGATTGCATAAAAATAATTTAATTAAAAATAAGCATGGTTATATAGTAAGTAAAAGAAAGGTAAATTTATCTAGAAGATTAAAAACAAATCCATTAATGTCGCAAGGATATTTGGCTAAAAGAAAATCAAAAAAATTTGGTCCAGCAAAACACAAACAAAAAAAAACTATAATAGAGAAAATATATACATTTTTTGATTAATTATGAAGTTATTAAATATACTCCTAATACAACCGCCATAATACCACTAAACTTCTTTAATGTAATTTTTTCTTTAAAAATAAAATAGCCAACAGCAACAAGTAATATTGAACTAATAGCTCTAATAATAGGCACCGTGTGTGTAACATCATAATATTTTAATAAAGTGTTAAAACCATATTGAGCAGCTAACCCCAATATTACTACGAGGAATGCAGAACTTAATAATAATGGATTTGATGATTTAATTTTATTAATAAAACCAATAATCCTTTTTTTGTCTTTAAAATATGTTATAAATAATAATGGAAGTATTACCAAATGATATATTATATGCAATAATACAATTATTTCTACACTATCGAATACTTTTCTTAAATTCTTTATAAAAAAATTAGGTATAGACCAACCAACAATTGGTAGTAAATAATATAAATAATGATTCATTACAATAATCTATTATTTTTTTATTATTACATTTATTAACTAATATTATCCTTTAGCTATATAATGATTTTATTTGATCTTTGAAATTGGTTTTATCATTGTAAAAAGTGCTAAATTTAATTATTTTTTCTAACAAATCCTTATTAATATTATATTTGACTAATATATCTTTTATGTTCTCATAATTTTTTTCTATATATTTAAATAAAATATTACAAATTGTAATATGATTATTTGTATTGCAAAATCCAGTTAAACTATTTTTTATATTATTAATGTTTTTTGAATTCAAATATTCTTGCGATGATTTATTAATTAATGTTGAATAATTAAGTTTTGTAAATTTATTATATGGATATTTACTCATATTATTAATTAAATGCGATGTTTCACTACACTTTAAAATACAATTATAATCAGATAAATCATATTTTTGTTTAATAAATAATTCATAGTCTAAATTATCGCTTTCTGCAAAATTGTCATAAATTTTACTCAAATTTTTTAGCTTTTCTATATTGCTACCCTTTCTATTATAAACTAAATATTTTACAAAATTTTCAAAAACAAACATTCCAATATTTGTTTTATCATAATCGTAGAGTAATAAAGTTTCATTTATATTATGGTATTTATTCAATATTTTATCTGTTGCTTCGTAAGAAGTTAAATATATATTTTTATTATCAAATCTTTCAATTAAATTAGAAATAGAATCAAAGTCAGTTTCCTCATTTTTATTTAATAAAAATTCTCCTAAAATTATAAGTCTTCTAATATCAAAATTTGAATTATTTACTATAAGTTCTTTTACATCTTCATCTATTTTAATATTTTCTTTATCTAAAATCTTATTTAATATTTTTTTTAGAATTAGTTTATTTGGTTTATTAACTTTTATATATACCGATTTTTTCTTAATTGCATCTATTTTTTTACTTAATGTATTTGATATACAAATAAAAGGTGTATTTCTATTTACACCTTTTTCAAAAATAATATTTGATATTTCAGATATTCCACTTTTCTCTCCACTACTTACACCGTCAATTTCATCAAAAATAATTCCCATATGTTTTTTTTTCATACACATGCAATCAATTATATTTATATTACTATTAACCTTGTCTAACCTTTCTTTTAACAGTTTTTGATTTCTAACTTCACTAGCATTAAGTTCGATTACATCGAAACCATAATGATTTAAAATTATATTAGCTATAGTTGTTTTACCAAGTCCGGGTGCACCATGTAAAAATAAACAGTTTTTACATTTTTTCTTTTTTTGTTTAAAATCCATTATCCAAGATTTAATTGTATTTTTACTTTCTGAATTCATAATCAAATCTTCTAATTTATTTGGTCTATATTTTTCACACCAATTTAAATTACTTGAATTGTTTAAATCTATATTTAATTCTAAATTATTAGAATTTAAATTATTTTCCATAATACTAAATAAAAAAATGAAATTGTTTTTAAATAAAAATTAACATAAATTATCTATACCTTCCCAAGGGGTATTGCATTTTTTTGACCAATTACATTTATAATACATACCTTTTGTTCCTTTGAAAAGTGGTTCACTAAAATCCATAACGTTATCTGTATCTCCAGATTTACAAATACCTATTTTATGAATATTTTTACATTTATTTTCTCCTGCAACAGACCAATAATCGGGACATTTTGATGGCCAAGGAGGAAATTTGGTTCCTGATTCTAGGTCTATGTATTTTTTGTAATCAAGATATATTTTAATACCAAATCCAAGTATTATTGCTAATACACTAAGAATTAAAATTATCATAAATACTTTTTGATTCATATATTATATAATCACAAAATAATTATTTATAGTCTAATTAAAAGGATTTCCACAAACATGGTCACATGGATAATTCTTCATTTTAATTCTATACAAATAGTAGTTTATAAGTATATATAATATACCAAACATAAAGGCGTATAATCCTGAAGAAATTTTAAAGAAAATCCCTTCACTCTTATTACATTTAATTGATAATGATAGTGCACATAAATTTATTACAAATATTGCAAATATAAGAATAAATATAATTGATTTTTTTAAATAGTATAATGTATAATTAAAAAATACACTAAAAAAACTTGAATCACTAATTTCTGTATCACTCATTAAATATAATTTAGATTTTAAAAAAAAAAGATGAAAAAAAAAAGTAATAATAAATTATATGACAAAATTAGTAGTTCAATCATTATGGGTAGGTGATAGATTATCTAGAATGGAATATTATAGTATAAAGAGTTTTTTAGTTCTTGGATATACTTTTCATTTATACACATATAATAAAGTTAAAAATGTTCCAAAAGGAACTATAATAAAAGACGCTTCTAAAATTATGCCCAAAGATGATATTTTTGCTTTAAAAACAACATTTTTACCATTTTCGGATATATGGAGATATAAATTATTGTATGATAAAGGAGGATATTGGGTTGATTTAGATATGATTGCTTTGAAAAGATTTGATTTTAAAGAACTTTTTGTATTTTCTTCTGAAAGGACAATACAAGGTAGAGAATTTGGTGTAAGATTTGCATCAAATTTACCATATGTTCCAAATATTGGTGTTTTGAAAGCACCTCCTAAAAGTGAATTTTATAAAGAAGCATACGAAAAATGTATGCAATATAATATAAAATTTAAAAATGATGATAAATTAAAATATATGAAAATGTTACGAGCTCTTATTAAAAAATATAAATATGAAAAATATGTTAAAATGCCAAAAGTTTTTTGTAATTTAGATTGGTGGCATGCAAAAGAAGCCTTTATGCCTTTAAAAAAATACCCAGAAAAACATCATGTTAAACCTCCAACAATAAAAAGTATGTTTAATGGACCTTATACAGTCCATTTTTGGAGAGATCGTGTAACTAAGAAACATAAATTGTCTTTGGATGATGAATATGATCAAAATTGTTTATGGGAATTGATGATACAATATGTAGATATGTATAATTAGTAATATTTACTTTTTCGCTTTATATCCAAGTGTAAATCGTTTTACTAATAATGTTTATAAAAAATCGTAGAACTTTGAATCATTTCAATCATGAAGAGTTAAACTTAATTTATCAATATAAGTTTAATTACTATTGAGATTAATTACATGTTTGTAATTTCCACAAAATTTAAATTATATTAGTCAAATCACTATATTTTAAAGATGTATTAATTTAAAAATAAAAAAAAATTGATTTGAAATAACATTGTATTGTTATTTAAATTAAAAATGCAATCTTCAACTTATAAAACCAATCTTGATTACGAAAAATGTCTTAAGTTTATTGATGATTCGGAGAATCTAGTTTCTCAAAATAAGCTAGTTAAAAGATGTAATGTAAAACCTAAAATTGCAAGGAGGGCTTTAATGAATCATAAAAATACAATTCTATGTGAACCAAATCAATATGGTTCTAATCAATACAAGAACTATAGATTGTATAAAAAAATTACAGATCAAGAAATTGTAGACCTTTTTAAATATGAAATTGATCGTAATATCAAAAATAAAAATATTAATAAATATAATATTAATTATTATATTAATACAAAACTAGCATCTCATATGAAAAATAGATATAATCTCGCACTAAATAATGATTACAATTTTGATTACAATTTTGATTACGATTCAGATTGCAATGACGTTAATTGATAAAAAATAAATAATATAAATTTTACCTAATTTAAATTAAATTAAATATATTTTTTTTACTATTTTTAAATCTTCAAGTGTAAAGTTTTTTATAAAAATAATATATATATAATATTAGTAATTTTTAAATTTTATATTTAAAAACAAAATAATGAATTAATTATATTTAAATGCGTCCAAACTGGGATGAATACTTCAAAAAAATCGCTCAAGTTACTGCTGAAAGATCACCATGCGATAGATTACACGTTGGATGTGTATTAGTTAAAGATAATCGTATAATTTCACAAGGATATAATGGTTTCTTACCAGGATGTCCTCATAAATCAATTGTTAGAGATAACCATGAACAAGCTACAGTTCATGCTGAACAAAATGCTATTGCTGACTGTGCGAAAAGAGGAGTAAATTGTTCACAATCTATTGTATATGTGACACATTATCCTTGTATAATATGTGCAAGAATATTGCTTGCATCTGGAATAAAAGAAATTAAGTATATTAATGATTATCATAATGATAATTTAGTTGATATTTTATGTAAGCAGTGTAAAGTAAATATAAGTAAAATTTAATTTAAACAAATTTAGTATAGTATATTATATTATATGAAAACGCCGTTGCAATTGCATGAAGAATCATTAGATCCTACTATAAATAAAATAAATTTATATAATGACTGGGCTGCAACATATGATAATTATGTTGATTCCCTAGAATATAAAGGACCCCAAAATATTGTAAAAAAATTAAATGATTTAATAAAAAACCAAGAAAAATATTTTCAAATATTAGATTTTGGTTGTGGAACAGGAAAAATCGGAGAAGAATTAAAAAAGCAGCTTAGTAATTCTTATAATCTAGAAGGTATTGACATATCACCAAATATGTTAAAAAATGCAGAAAACAAAAATGTTTATAATAAACTAACATGTTTAGATTTAACAAAAGAAAATTATAATAATAAATATGATATTATTTTATCATCCGGTGTATTTTTAGAAGGACATGTAAATATAAGTAATATAAATAAACTGCATAAGTTATTAAATAAAGATGGACTTATTTTATTTACAATAAGAGAATCTTTTAAAGAAAATAATAGCAATGACTTTTTAAAATATGTTGAAAATAATAAAAACTTTATACATTATAAAATTACTAATATTGAATATTTAAAAGATATAAAGTGTAAATTAGTTATTATGAAATTATAATCTATTTTTTTTTTTTCATTATAAAACTAGTAATAATAATTATTAAAATATTTACTAATATTATAAAATGGATTCAAAATTGAAAAGGGTATTGAGTATAAATGACCCACAAAGAGTAAATAGAAATGCTACTTCAAGAAGGAACTCAATGGATTCAATAAGAAAGTCTTTAACAAATGCCTTAGCAAATCAACAAGCACAATCACAAACTAATTTAGAAGAAAATATAAATGTTAATCCTTCTCAAACAAGTGTAAAAATGAATACTATTAGAAAAAAAAGGATTAATTCTGCAAGAAAAAGAAGGGGATTAGAAGAAAGGTCTAAGAGAAGAAGTATGACTTATAAACCAGGTTTAAATCCTATATATGAAGGAAACAATGAAAATAATATCAAAGCATTTCAAAAACAAAAGAAAGATACACTATTAAGAGAAATGTTATCAAAAAAGAGAGCCAATATTGCTAATAGAAAGAGAACTATCGCTAATTATAAAAAGAACAAAAATAATAGAAGATATAAACCCACCCTTAATTCAATATTAGAAGCAAATAATGAAAATAATATTAGAGTTTCTCAAAAAGGAAAAAAACTAACACTTTTAAGAGAAATATTAGCAAAAAAAAGAGCAAATGCTGCAAATGAAAGAAGAACTTTAAAGAAAATTGAAAATAAACAAGAAAAAGTTAAAAAAGAAGAATGTTTTGAAGATCTAAGAAATGAACTTATAAATTTCTATTCTTATGAAATAGAAAAAAGAATAAATGAAATAAAACAAGAAAAAAAACAACTTTTTAAAAATCAAAAAGAAATGAATAATCTAGTAAATCAGTTTTCTAAATTGTCAGTGAGAGGAAGTGGAAATAATATTAATAATCTTGTAAATGCTTTTGAAAAGACTCACTTATCTAACAAAGGTAAAGATTTTTATTACAAACAACAAAATAATAAAGTAATAAATTCTATGATAGAAGAACTTGATTTTATAAAAAGTGCATCTCATTTAGATTTAAAATCTTTACTAAAAGATAAAAAATTTAAAGATATCCTAAAAAAATATAAAGAAGAAAGTGTGTGTTATCAATATTTTGAACCTAAGTATATAAAAGCAGTTTCTATATCAAGAAATGGTAAAAAGAAAAGTGGAAATATGAGAAATATAATTAGTAATGATAATAATAATATGACAAGATTGCATGCTGTTAATGGATCTACAACTACTTATGTTAAGACAATACAAAATATGGCTCCTACAAATACGCAACAAATAATTCAACAATTTCCCGGAGAAGGAACAAGATTAGGAGAAATTGATTTGGAAACATTTGAAAGACTCAGATTTACAATAACACAAATCAACATTAATGGAGAATTATATTATTTGGGGGTAAATAGAAATACAAATAGATACTTTTTATGTAACGAAGAGTTATCTATTATGTATACAAACTCACATATTTCATTTCTTACAAATGTAGATGAATTTTTGAACACTTATAACCTAGAACAATATTCAAATCTTTTATTTGTTATTCCTCCCTCAAGTGTAAATCAACAAAATAAAGCATATGTTCCAAGAAAGAAGAAAAGAAGTCAAAGAACAGTTGGCTTTTCAAACACTGCTAATGTTAGAGTATTCAATTCAGAAAATGGCGTTTCAAATACAAAAAATATTACAAAAACAGATAATGGGGGAATTAATCTAATTTCACAATATGAAGCTAAAGTAAAACAACAAGATAAAAGAGATGGTATACGTCCCAAAACATTAGCAAGAGGATCATTGGGTAGAAAATCAACAGGGGGTCCAATAAATAAGTATAATCCTAGACTTTCTCAATGGAGACAAACTTATAATGGTATATCCACAAATAATTCAGATAATAACAATAATACTTTCTTTGATGCTGAATCAACTCTAACACCAAATCTAACACCAAATCGAACACCAAATCTACAACAAAATAATGGTTTAACTAATCAAGTTGAACAATTAATTATTGATCAAGTTTTAAACCCTTTAATTGAACCAGAAGGTCCAGGATTATTAGTAGCTATAGATGCTCAAAATACACTTATAAATCAATTGGGTATGACTAATGAAGAATTGCAGAATCTAACACCAAATGAAATTGAATTAATGTTGTCGCAAATGCAAATGCCAAATATTAGTAATGATGATAATGATAATTCTGAAAATGATGGTGATGAAAATGTTATGGATTTGATCGACGACGAAGAAGAAGATGAGGAACAATATGCAGCTGATGTTACTGAAGATATTATTGAAGATTTGCTTAGTGATATTGAACAAAATGGACATAACGAAGAATCAGCATCAAATTTGAATGCAGTCTTAAATAGGCTTTTAAATATGGCATCTAGTGGAAGTGAAATAGAAACTAATATTATAGCAAATATTATAGGTAGACTATATAATTTATTGAAAAATATCCCAAATTCTAGTCTAATTAGAACAATTATGAGATTTTTAAGAGTTTCATATTATTTGATGCCAAGTTTATATGAAGACATAATCCCATTAATAAATGAAATAGGACAGCTTATATCAAATGGGGCTTATACTTCACAAGATGCAATAGTAGAACTTTTAAATGGATTGTTTGATTTATTACCATCTATTCCAGAAATAAGACCACATCTAATGACATTATTAAATATGTCTATGGATTATTTGATTAGTCCATTAATTTCTGGAAGCGTGTCTTTATCTAGATCAACATTGAGAAGCATTTTAAGATTATTAAATAATCTAATGAACAATTTCAAAGAATTATCACATAGTATTCAGTCATCATTGGAAGAAAGTTTACCAAATATTTTAAGATATCTTGGAGAATCTGTTAGATCATTTGGAGTTTCTGGAATGAACTATTTATGTGTATTTTTAGGGATTTGCAGAGATGCCTCTTTATTGTTAGGAATTTCATTAAGAGATCTTGTTATGGAATTTATTCCCTCTGCTGAAACTGTTCAAGAAGTCACACAATATCTTTTAGATTCATCAGCAACAGCATCAGGATTAGCATTAAGAGAATTAGTAATTACATTGAGATCATTATTAAGATTGATTTCAATTGTATCATCAAACGCATATAATAGTTTTGTTGATATAACTAGTCTTTTAGGTGCTGGATTATATAATAATATTCTTATTCCACTTGGAAGATTATCATTAGAATTGGGTGCAATAACTTCAAATGCATTTGTTGAATTACTAAGAAATTTGATTGAAATAGGAGGAAATATAGCAAATGATGTTATAACATATTGTCAAAATGAAGGAATGGAAATTTTGAGAAATTTAGCAACTTTAATAACAAAAGGAGCTAATAGTGCTGCTATTGGATTATTCAAACTTTTAACAAAAATAGTAGGTGTAGGAGGAACATTGACACTCATTTTTTTGAGTTTCATTAAAGATGTGATAGTTGATTTTTCATCATTTGCTTTAAGAAATGGAATGAGATTATCAAATAGTTTATTAACAAATTTCTTGCATTATGGGTCAATAACTTCAATTGCTCTTTGTAATTTATTACAATCAATGGCAAATGCAGGAATAGAAGGGGTAGAATTGATGTTTGACGAATTAGTTGTAATTATTCCCCAAATATTGGGATTTTTACAAAATATATTGTCGCAAGGCAGTATGGCATTAGCAAGAACAATAATATGGATTTTATCATCACTATTTAGTGGAACAATAGATATATCATCGCGACTTGGTGTTATTTGTGCTGATTTTATTAGAGAATATGGACCAGTTTTAATTGATTCATTAACAAATGCATTTATTTCCGGAAGTGCTTTTGCAGGAAGACTTTTACTTTCATTGGGAAATTTATTATTAAATATTATAAATGGAGGATCAGCAGTATTAAAACAAATTGGTGAAGTATTATACAATTCATTGAAATTTATACTTCCAAAAGTAATTGGGGGTTTAATGAATATGGGTATTTCTATATTTAATGGGGCAAATAAATATGTCATTGTAGGAGGTACAAGAATATCTTATCAATTACTAAAGGTTTTAGGTTTAGGATTTGTAAATGCCGCTGGAAATATTATAGGTTTAGGTGGAAGATTGATTCAACAATTATTGACACGTGAAAGATATATTGGTGGAAATAATTATTTTCAAGAAAATATTAATACAAATGTTTATCAACCAATGCAATCACAAATACAACGTCCTAGAGGAGTATTTAGAGCAGGACGAACAAGAGGAGGTATTGGTTATACAAATCCAAATGCTTTTAATTCATTAGTTTTAAGACCCAGAAGACAAAATCCTGATTTTAAATATGGGAAAGGAGGATATATTTCAAAAAAACAAAAAAAAAACATAGACAAAAGAGGAAGAATTTCAAAAAAAAGACTTATACTAAGAAATTAATAGTTAATTTATTTTAAATCTTTTTTTTATTTATATTTTTATATTATAAATGTCATATAAATTATGCGACACATGCGATAAAGTCGAATTAAAAGGACTTAATTTATTTTCCGAAAATAATGAAGAATGGAACAATTTTCCACACCCTCTTCCAATATTAGGAAAGAGAGAAGGATCACAAGATTTAGAAATAGATATGGGAAAATCTAATGCAAATTGTCTTATATATTGGTGGGGAACTCAATCAATGTTCAAAAATTTAAATCTAGAATACCCAGATTCTTATATTAATTCAATGAATAATGGATTAATGAAACTTGATTCTAATGGTAAATGTGCAATTTCGGTCAATTGCCCCCAGCCATATAAAGATAAAGGTATTTCATATATGAGTCATATACATATATTGGTTTCAAATAAACTAATGAATAGATGGAAGAAAAATATACATACACAAAATGTATTATGTGTTATAGATAAATCAAGCTTAATTTCTCATATGAGATCCCAAAATAGAATAATTATTAATGCACTTCCAGAAGAATATTTTGAAAAAGCAAAACTTCCAAATTCATTTAATTTAGATTATAATAAAGCAAAAAACATGACACCTGCACAATTAAACAATGCAATAAAGTCTATGGTGAAAAATCATAAAAATATACAAAAAATTATAAAACAAAATAATCTTAAATTGAATGAAGTCCCAATTATTGTATATTGCTATGATAAACATTGTGATGCTGGACACAAATTAGCAAACGAATTATTTAGAGCTGGATACACAAACGTTATTGACTATGCTGATGGTATTTTAGGATACATGGGACGGACTAGATATGATTAATATTAATGTCTATTTATCTTAATTATCTTGATTATTTGAATTCTGCACCAGTTAGTTTGATTCCAAGAGCTTTTTGAAATTTATTAATAATTTTTATATTTGGAATTGCCTTACCATTTTCATATTGTTCAACTACCTTAACATTTTCTTGAATTGCAAGAGCAAGTTGCTTTCTATTCATTTTTTTAGCAGTTCTACCAGCAATAATAGCATTCTTAACCTTTGAGTTAATAGTTTTAATTTTTTCAACTTCATTTGATTGTTCAATTTTTCGCATTTTATGTCCAATTTCACTATGGGTATTTTTAGCCTTTGTTTCTGTTTTACCATCTCGCTGCATTTTTTTCTTATTTGCAGCATTTTTTCCTCTAATTATTAGAGGTTCGTAATCATTGAAGTCGAGATTTCCAAATTGAGGCATTATATTATTGTGATATTTTATAATTTAATTATTTATTTAATTAATCTTCAATTTTTTATATGTTTAATATAAACATGAATGACTACGTAGTTGCTATACCTTCATACAAAAGAAATGAAACCCTAAAAAAGAAAACAATGAGAGTATTAGGAGAATATAAAATTAACCCCAAAAAAATATTTATTTTTGTAGCAGATCAATCTCAAAAAAAATTATATGAAAATACTTTAGAACCAAAAACTTATAATAAAATTGTAGTTGGAAAACCTGGTATTCAACATATTAGAAATTTTATGCCAAAATATTTTCCAGAAAAGAAACCTATAGTATATATGGACGATGATATTAGTAAAATTTCAACATGTAATAATAATAATATTAGTAATGATGAAACATATGACAAAAAAAACAATAAGTTAGAAAGATTATCTAATCTTGATAGTTTTATTAAAAATTCTTTTAAATATGGCAAAAAACAAAAATTGGATAATTGGGGGGTTTATCCAACTGATAATCCATATTTTATGAAACCAACGTTGAAAAATAATAAACACGTTTCAAAAGACCTCAAGTTTCTTATTGGATTTTTGACAGGTGTAATAAATAATAGAAAGGCTGAAATAAGATCTATTGGTGATAAGGAAGATTATGAACGAACTATTAAATATTATTTAAAAGACAATGGCGTTCTAAGATATAATAATGTTAGTTGTAATACAAATTGTTATAAAGAACCAGGGGGTATACAAACTACTCGTAAAAAAGAGGATAGTGCCATGAATGCAAAATATTTAGTAAAAACATATCCAGATTTAGTTAAAATCAATAACAATAGAAACTCGGGATTTGTTGAAATAAGACTAAGAGATAGTTCTTTGTCAAAGAATAACAAAAATAACAAAAATAATAAATCAAAGAAGAATAAATTTATTAAATCAATAAGATTAAAATCAAGAAAATTATAATTATTTATTTTAAAAAATAAATAGAATATTAAATTATATGTTGTTAAAATATCAAGAATATATTAATGAAGATATATTAGATGAATTGCACATTGATTATAAAAAAACAAATGGTGTAATTACACTAATATCAAATAACATATATTATTTGAATTACTGTTTAGAAGTGGCAAATAATAATTATATTAATTATGATTTGGGATTAAAAGCTGCAAAAGATTTGGTTTTTCAGATAAAAAATTATCAAGACAGATATTTTACATTTTTAGCATTTGATTTAAATGAAATCTTGGTAGTAGATGGTAATAAATTTTTATTAATCCCAAAACAAACACATAAGCTTGAAATAATGGATTATAATGTAAATGTCAAGGGTGTAAAAGATTTTTTAGTTAATCACGCGTTTATTCCACCAGAAATTCGGGAATTAAAATCACATTTGATTAATATTTCTGCAAACTATTATAGTATTGGATACATACTTTTAAAAATAATATTTAATGACATTTCACCGAAAAATATAGAAAAAATTAAATACACAACCTTGTATTATTTCATAAAAAGATGTATACACGAAAATCCACAACATAGATTTTTAGTGTTAGTTTAACTCTAGAAATGAATTAAACATAACCACTATTAACTATACTATCATTTTTTTCATTATTAAATTACTTAAATTCTCTTAAAATTATCTGGTGTTTTTGAGCACTTAAGCTTATCAATTAATACTAGTTTTTTCCTATATGATTTTTCAGTATATTCTATTTTAGATTTTGACCAATTATTTGAATAAAGAGTTAATCCTAAAAGTTGATTTTGTGATTCTTTGTTCTAGACAAAAGTTAATTTTTGATAATATTTTTAGTGCTTGAAAGTTTCTAGTAAGTTGTAAATCGTTTTCAATAAATTCGCTTATAGTATTTCTATAACTTTTAAATGAACTATTTTTTCTAGATTTCTTAAGGACGTTTGATTGCAGTAGTTAAACACAATATCTATTAGTTCATTTGGCAACATATCAAAGAGTGTTTTCATAATCTGTGATTTATTCA
>Ga0257126_1001883_pt1 | contig 14442 bp, 8 predicted proteins | sample SI060_120mmetaG_FD_190151 | JGI IMG/M metagenome (GOLD analysis project Ga0257126, IMG submission 190151) | Marine microbial communities from Saanich Inlet, British Columbia, Canada - SI060_120m | ecosystem: Environmental > Aquatic > Marine > Inlet | place: Canada: British Columbia | collected... | reverse complement strand
AATCCGAGGAATTTGAGCCACCAAACTACACGAATTTGTTATTTTTTCTATAAAGTTCTATTTTAGAACCATAAAATATACGAAAAATGCACGGATTTTGCGATGGCTGCGAGGTGATGGGTCAACCGCCCCACGACGTGGGGCGGCGCGGAAAGCCTCAGCGAGGCTGTACGGGCATACTTTGATGAAACGTCGAAACATCCTCGACAATTTGAGCGCCCTCGATTTCAGCGAAAGGCTCATCGGCAAAAGCAGTACCCTTTAGCTGAACCAAAACCCGTGATGCTGCCTCTGTCATAACGGTCTCCGCATAGTAATCACGAACGGCGTCGAGAGTTACTTGTTCAACAGCTGCAATTAAACGAGTCCGAGTATCAAAGTTATATCGCTCGCGGTTCCAGTCGATCAAAAACGGCCCCGCCTCCTCCCCAAGATTCTTGGGCGGTTGCGTCAGGTCGGTCAGAACACCGGCTTTGATGCTTTCAAACTCTGCCTGTTCCAAGGCTTCCAAATCTGAAGCAAACTCCGCTCGATAGTCGTCAAAGCGCTCCAACATTGCGACGGGAGCTTTAACCGGTGTTTGTATATAAAAACCCACCATGGGGTGATCACCAAGCTGAGTAGCAAACCCACCCGCCGCATATCCCAGCTGCTCTTCAGTTCGCAGTTGATTAAACGCCCGGTTGGACAGGTGCGCGGCCAGCAATTCGCCTTTGGCAACATTCTCGATACTCGCTTTTGGCGCCGCAAACAAATACGCCATACCCAAATCTTCCACTGGAAGGTTCTCTTGATAAACTAGCGTACTGCCTGGCTGTGGCGCATAAGTAGCGGCGCGCGTGTACGTATCGCCAGACCGGTTAGGGAGCACCCGCGCAATGAGATCAGCGAGAGACTGGACGTCTTCTTCACTGTAATTGCCAAAGCGGTAGCCTCGCACGTAAGCAGTGCTGAGCTGCTGCTCAATATGTCCGCTAAGTGCCTCTAAGGTTGCGGCATTCGCCGCTTGAAGCAGGTCTTCCTGATTAAATGCTCCTGTTTGTGTCAATCGGCGTATGGCCGGAAATAACTGTCGAACAGGAAAACCAAACCGCGAATTTTCGAGTCCCCGAGTAAAACGATCGACTGCCTGGATGAACTCCTCCTCTGAGGGCTCTATGCGCAACGCTTCCAGAGATCGCTTAATCAATTCAGGCTGCTTGTCTGTAAAGCCTGAAAAAGTCATTTGAATACCGAAACTTGGAGAGACCGAAGCGTTCATTCCTGCAATTGACGCCTCGGTAAGTAGCGTCGTTTGCTGCTGCCGATAGAGATCGACCCATAGGGCTGACAACACGCCTGCCTCAGGGCCCTTGGTTTGCTCACTGGTGTTGAGCTGCAACTGGGTAAACCCTTTGGGCTGCTCTGGGAATATAGCGCTGCCCTGGAGCCAAAATTCCGCGTTATCTGTAGCGATCACCTTTACCGGCTCACCAGCAGGGTGATCTACCGCGAAGGATTCAGGTAGCAGGGTATTTAACGCGGGCATGGCTAAACCGTTTGCCGATGCTAATGCCACCTGCTCGGTGGACGTGGACAGGGTTAAGGGTTCCACGCTGAACTTACCTGCATAGAAATGCATCTCTTCAGTCGCGGGCTCATCCTTTGAGACGAACCAAACATTCAACCGTTCGGGCGTCAGTTGCGCCATAACACTGGCCACCGCATCAGCATCAAAACCCTCGAACCGATAGGGGGCATCGATAGCATGAAGCGTCGGGTAATTTTGCATCGCTTCGGCCAACTGCGACACATAGGCAAAGTCATTGGTTTTTTCCAAAAACCTGAATCGATTCGCCAAAGACGTCGCAAACTCGCTTGCGAATCTGTCGTCTATACCCTCTGTACGCAATAATTCGATATAGCCCAGCACCATATCAACAATGGTTGAACGCTGCGCCATTCCAGCTTCGGTAAGGTCAATCTGGATGCTGAAGGTGCCATAGTTACCCAAGCCATTGGGGGATGCCATAACGCCAAGGGAGCTCGCCCACCCCAGCTCTTTCAATCGAGCCGCCGGAGTATTAGGCATCTCAGACCCCAAAATATAAGCGAGGTACTGATTGGGCTTCACACGAAACTGATCGTCATTCGCATCGATAAGAAAATCCATCTGCAACATCCGCTGATCTTCAAGCGGCACGTAGTGCACCAGCTTGCCTGCAGCCTCGACCATATCGATTTGGTCAGTCACCACCGGCTCGGCAACCTCTTTATTAGGCACGTCGGCGAAATACTGCCTAGCTAAAGCTTCCATCTGATCTAAATCGCGGTCGCTCACCATTGCCACTTTCATAATATTGCCGGAGTAGTACTTATCGAAAAACTCGACGGTTGCACTATGTAGCGACGATCCCGGCTTATCCGCCAAACTCTCCAAGTTACCAATTAAAAAGCGATTGGCCGCATGGTCTCCCAGAAAACTTCTGCCAAGCTTGAACATACCAAAGTAGTCCATTTCCCGGCGCATGGACCACTCTGCATTGACAGCATTTTTTTCCTTCTCTATGTACTCGGGATCCAACAGAGGGGTTTTGAAAAAATGCGAAAAGCGATCTAGCGCCCCTTCGTAGGCACTGTTTTTAATTTCGAACATGTAGTTTGTGATATCGAGCCAAGTGTAGGCGTTGCGAGAACCCCCGTTTTCGCTCATAAAATTCATGTACGCATCAACCTCAGGAAAAGCCTCAGTCCCCATGAACAACATGTGCTCGAGGTAATGCGCCATACCCTGATAGTCCATGGGATCGAACATGAGACCCACACCTACGCTCAATGCAGCAGCCGACTTTTCTACCTGCGGATCTGAAACCAACAAGACCTCGATACCGTTCGCCAACGACAGTGAGCGATATTCGCGACTATCGTTGGGACTCACAATGACACTGACAGCAGGTGAATCTAGCGACGAATCTGCTATGGCGTCATTAGATTCCTCGCGCTGCGAGCAACCCAGCAGAAAGAAGCCTATCAACAGCCCCGAGATAGTTATTCGTAGATTTATCATAGATAGGTATTTCATGGGTCCCTCCTGGACGCCGTGCAAAATCTCATAGATGAGACCACAAACTAGGTCAGTTGTTCATTTCCAGCGGTCGGCCAAGCGCTAGCAATAGCGCTGACCAAGGTAGCTAGTGGAATCGCGAAGAACACACCCCAGACCCCCCAGACACCTCCGAAGAAGAGCACCGCTATAATAATAGCCACAGGGTGAAGATTAACCGCTTCGCTAAATAATAATGGAACTAGAACGTTTCCATCGAGTAATTGAATAACGCCATACGCTCCTAGAGCCCAATAAAAGCTGGGACCAATACCCCATTGAAAAAATGCCACCGCCACCACCGGTATGGTTACCAGAGTTGCACCAATATAGGGAATTATCACCGAGAGGCCGACCAACAAGGCCAAAAGCGCCGCGTAGTTGAGACCCAAAAAGGCAAATGCTATGTAGCTCACCCCCCCAACCAAAATAATTTCAATGACTTTGCCGCGGACATAATTAGCAAATTGAATATTCATTTCCGACCAAATCCTGCTGAGCATTGGCCGTTCAGTCGGTAGCAGGGACGTGAACCAATCTAAAATTTGATCGCGATCTTTCAGAAAGAAGAAAACCATCAGTGGCGTCAGCACCATGTAGACAAGCACCGCAAGTAACCCAGGAATACTGCTAAACCCTTTAGTGACCAGCAGCTGCCCTAACCCCGCCATATCGCCCTGCACACTGTTCATGGCCAGATTGATTTGCTCCTGACTAACAATCGCGGGATATTTTTCCGGTAAAACCGAGAGGGCTGCGCGCCCGCGCTCGACCATAGCAGGCGCCTCACGAGCCAGGCTGACAAGCTGTCGCCAAACTAACGGTAACAGTCCCAAAACAAAGGCAAAAAACGCACTGGTAAACATCAATGTGGCAATCCATACGCCGATTCGAGTCGATAAACCCCATTTGTAGAGCTGATTAGCAACGCCCTGCATCAAATACGCGAGCACTACTGCAACAAAGATAGGGGTAAAAATATGCCCCACTGCGGCCAGCAGGATTAGGCTGCCCACTAAAATGACCAGTAATAAAACCGACTCCTCTTCACTAAGGTAGCGGTCATACCATTTTCTAAAAATGCTAATCATAGGGCAGCCTTGGTAATACGATGACGGAAACTACCGTCTTTGAGTGCTTGAGATTCAACACCATGTCCCGCTAATCGTTGCAGTGATTGGAAGTCCTTCGTGGAGCCTGGATCGGTAGCAAGCAGTTCTAATACAGCCCCTGGGGCCATATCCCTGAGGCCACGCTTAGCCATGAGCAGTGGCATGGGACACTTTTGCCCTCTTGCGTCGATCTGTTTGTCCGACATGAATTGCATTCCTGATCCTGCTGGTAGCGCATAGTATAGCCACTATCACGTATTTTCCTGTGAACTCTTACTGGACAATACAACCAAACAAGTGGGACTTGCGATAAAGTGCGACCATGAAATTTGCCACACAGTACCTTGCTAAACATTTCAAACGCCATCTCCGATTCGCTGTCACTTGCGGGCTTGGGGGCCTATTGGCGTTGCCATTAGTCGCGGTACCTGCAACCGAGGGGCTCAAAATCCCGAATCTTGGGGAATCGAGCACGAGCCTGTTTTCCGCCGACTATGAGTACAATTTGGGACAATGGTGGCTAAAGTCCTTCCGCCGACAGGCACCAACCCTAGATGACCCTCTGCTTTACAGTTACGTAGAGTCTCTTGTGTTCGATTTGGTCACTCACAGTGACCTTCAAGATCGCAGGCTGGAGTTTGTAATCGTTGATAACCCCACTATTAATGCCTTTGCCGTGCCGGGAGGCGTTATCGGGGTGCATACCGGCTTATTTAATTACGCGCAAACAGAAGATGAGTTCGCAACGGTCATGGCCCATGAAATCGCCCACCTGAGCCAAAGGCACTTTTCTCGCGGCGTTGAGCTCGCCCAAAGCCAATCAACAATTAATATAGCGGGCTTGCTGGCCGGTATTTTACTAGCGGCAACGGCTGGAACCGATGCGGGGCTTGCGGCAATGACCGCCACTCAAGCCGCATTGCAAGACGAACAGCTGCGTTACAGTCGCGCAAACGAGGCGGAGGCCGACAGAGTGGGGTTGCGCATATTGTATGACGCTGGAATGGATCCCTACGCAGCTCCCGCGATGTTTGAACGAATGCTAGCCTCTACAAGATACAGCAGTGCAAACCGTATGCCGGAGTTCATGCGCACGCACCCCTTATCCGAAAAACGGATTGCAGATACGCGCAATAGAGCCCGTCAGTATCCAAAACGTATTCGCCCAGTCAGCCTAGACTACCAACTTATGCGCGCCCGAGTCGCCGTGTCTTTGGCAGACACTCCAGAGGAAGCCGTAGCGCAGTTTAAGGGAGAGCTAGAGGGTAATTCTCGGTCTCGAGAAGCCACCATTTACGGCTTGGTACTGGCATTAACTAAAGCCGGTCGTCCTGAAGAAGCCGCACTAGCCCTCGATGGCATCTGGTCAGATCGAGAGCAACGTATCGAATATATTATTGCTGATGCCGAGATCGCATTGGCCAGCGGCAAACCCGAGTTGGCGGCACAAAAACTGCAAGTCCGTTTACAGCTATCTCCCGGCAACCACCCACTAACCATGTCCTATGCCCATGCACTACAACAAAGCCAGCAATCGCATTTGGCCGAAGAGGTGCTGATTGATCAATCACGACTCAAGCCCGGAGACCCAGGGCTTTGGTACTTACTGGCTGAAGTACAGGGTTTGAGCGGTAATATTATTGGACTGCATCAGTCACGAGCAGAATATTTCATTTTGGTTGGCAACTTAGACGCGGCGCAGCGACAACTTGTTTATGCGCTGAAATTGGTGGGAGATGACTTTACCGTTTCGGCACAAATTAATGACCGAATTGGGCAAATTATTGACATGCGCACAGACCTAGACCGCGGCTAACCTCGCTCTAAGCGCGGCCAATGACACCGCTGTTTAGGCTTTCCGCAAATGACAACATGCGATCTAGTGGACGCATAGCTGCCTTGCCCAGTGCCGGATCGATATGAATTTCGTTGTCAGGCCTTTCGAATACTAGCGAAAGGCGCTCGAGATCGTTCATCGCCATCCAAGGACAATTTGCACAGCTTCGGCACGTTGCTCCATTGCCCGCCGTAGGCGCAATGAGAAAGGTTTTTTCGGGCGCTGCCTGCTGCAGCTTGAAAAATATCCCCTGATCAGTTGCAACAATAAAGGTCTCATGGGGCATGGCCTGAGCGGCCTTAATGATTTGAGTAGTAGAACCAACATGGTCTGCCATTTCAATCACCGATGCCGGAGATTCGGGATGAACCAATACAGCAGCCTCTGGGTGTACCTGCTTTAAATCTGCGATACCTCGAGCCTTAAACTCCTCATGCACAATGCAGGCGCCATCCCACATAAGCATATCTGCTCCTGTGGAGCGTCGGACATAGTCGCCCAAATGTCGATCGGGAGCCCAGATGATTTTCTTATCTTGAGCGGCAAGATGCTCGGCGACATCTAGGGCAATGCTTGAGGTTACGACCCAATCAGCCCTCGCCTTCACAGCCGCAGAGGTATTGGCATAAACCACAACCTCACGATCGGGGTGGCTGTCGCAAAAAGCGGTGAATTCCTCGACAGGACAACCTAAGTCTAATGAACAGGTCGCCTCCATATCAGGCATTAACACCCGCTTATTGGGTGTCAGGATCTTTGCGGTCTCCCCCATAAATTTCACACCTGCAACAATCAAGGTGTCTGCTGGGTGATCGCGACCAAAACGCGCCATTTCTAAAGAATCGGAAACACAGCCTCCGGTGGCCTCGGCAAGAGCCTGTATTTCTGGGGCGGTGTAGTAGTGGGCGACGATTACCGCATTTTCGCGCTGCAACAACTCGCGAATGGCCGCCTCTAGGTTTGCTTGGCGCTCAGGAGATGTTTCCGAACGCTGGTTGCGACTCAGATGCTCTTGTACTTGAACACGAATTTTATTCAGTTGTGATTGGGCAATGGTCATTGCTAAATAACTGGAGACTCATAGATAGGTAAAGGTTAGCACAACTCCTGTTGTTTGCAGTGGCCCGTAACACTGACAGTGCTACTATTATTTTTGCCGCCGATACTATTAGAGAACATTTTGACCAACCCCAACAGCAGCAACTCAGCGTTAGATTCACCAGCCACTATCCTTGTCTGCGATGACGACCCAACGGTGAGATTGCTCGCACGAGAGTGCTTGGAGTCTGCGGGCATGGAAGTTCTTGAAGCTGAAAATGGCCAGGAGGCCCTAACGCTATTTAATCAGCACGAGCCTGATTTAGTTTTTCTTGACGTTGATATGCCTAAGCTGAACGGCTTTGAGGTCTGTACTGCAATTCGGAGAACCCCAAGGGGTCAATCTCTACCCATTTTAATTGCGACTGGCGCCAACGATAATCGGTCTATCGACCAGGGGTTTGAGGCCGGCGCCACACAGTACAAAACCAAACCGATTAACTGGGCTCTGCTATCACGGGATGTGAAGTACATGCTTAGGGCCGCTGAGGCATTCGCTGTACTTAAAGCACAGCAAGTACAGCTAAGAACCCTTGCCTACTATGATCCTCTGACATCCCTGCCTAATCGGCGCAGCTTTGTTGATCAACTCAGAGGCAGCTTAGAAGAGACCGCGAATCATCAGCGCGATCTAGGCCTGTTAATGGTAGATCTCGATCATTTTAAGCGGATTCACGACCCCTTGGGCGAAGCGTTAAGTGATAGCTTGCTTACCGTGGTTGCTGCGCGCCTTGAGGAACGGTTGAGCATGCATGCGCCTCGAGGTCCCGACCCCCACGAAGCAATTGATCGTAGTGAGCTGGAGGAGATGACGATTGACCTCATGCGTCCCGGTGGTGATGAATTCAATATTATTGTTCGCAACGTTCAGAGCCGTCAGGCACTTTTGGACATCGCCTCTTTAGTTCTGGAAACATTAAATGCACCGCTGATCTTCAGCGATAACCACCTCGTACTCTCGGCCAGCGTCGGTATCGCAATTGCGCCGGAACACGGCTTGGAGCCTGAAGCGATCATTCGAAGAGCCAACATTGCACTGAGTGCGGCAAAGCTCTCTGGCCGCAACCGTTTCCGATTGTATGATGATTCTTTGGCCGACGATGCCGATCGAAAGCTTCGTCTGGAAGCTGATCTTCGCGGCGCACTCGAGAGCCCAGATCAACTGTTTATGGCCTATCAACCTCAGATTGATACCAGTTCAGGCCGAATCTCTGGCGTTGAGGCATTAGTGCGATGGAGCCATCCCGAACTCGGTGCCATTTCGCCGGCACTGTTCGCGCCACTGGCCGAAGGAAGCGGACTTATCAGCCAATTAGGTGATTGGATCTTTAAGCGTGTAGACAGTGACATTCAGAGTTTAAACGATGTTTTACCCTCGTATCTGACGATCAGCATCAACCTATCGCCCTTACAATTTACGCAGGCAAACTTCCTGGAGACACTCAAACTTCGCCTGAGCGAGCTGCAATCAAACAATGAGATTGAACTCGAGCTCACCGAAGGTGTGATCATGTCTGACGCTGACGACAGTTTATTGAAGCTTCACGAATTGCGAAAAGCGGGATTTAGGCTGGCAATTGACGATTTTGGAACGGGCTATTCATCGCTGAGTTATTTGAAAGATTTCCCCGTCAATACACTAAAAATTGATCAAGCCTTTGTCGCCAATTTGGGCAATGAAAGTGGCAACAGTATTGTTCGGGCGATACTTGCACTGGCAGAAGCACTAAACCTCGACGTGGTGGCTGAGGGTGTCGAGACACAGGAACAAGCGCAATTTCTCAAACGGCATCACTGCAACATTCTTCAAGGCTTTCTGTTGGCTAAACCTATCCCTCTAAAGGAGGTGATTGAGATACTTGATGTCGACTTTAGCCACATGTATCGCGTCGACGAATCGTGAGCTCGTTATGAAGCTCCAATCGCGCCTCTTGCTTCTTTTTGCCCTGGTATTTTCAGTCAGCATATCCAGCGACAGCACTCTTAGCGCTTCAAAATTCAACCAACCGATACAGGTCTTGATTCAAGGCGAAGACCCAGAAAAATTACGCCAGGCACTACAAGATTTGGGCGGGCTAATCACTCATGAACTACCCATCGTCAGTGGGGTCGGCGGCATTATCGAAGCCACCGAACTCGCCAGCCTGGCTGACACAAAGGGTGTCGATCGAGTAACAGAAGACTTCAACCCACCAAAGCTGCCCGAAACGCGAGACTGTTTACTGTCCGGAGATTTACAAATACAACTGACGCCAAAATCATTACGGTGGCGGGTTTTTAACTTTGATAAAAGCACACGAAACATAAAGTGGCTTAGGGCCACGTGGCCCAGCGTACTGGGTGAAGCGACTTTATCCATTACCCCAGAGCTTTCTCGTTCGCCTGCTATGCGCGGCATTAACGTGACATCCGGAGCACAATCAAATTTGGACTTCATGATACCCCCAGGCCCCTCGCTGGTGGATATTCAGTTTTCAGCTTCACCAGAATCACTGTCACAAAATGACTTTCAAATTTCGCTAGGCCTTGACGACTGCGAAGCAAAACTCATTCCTGCCTACTCGGGACGTGGACAGGATTTTTATTTTCAAAAAGAATCTGGAACAACATTATTGACCCAGGCCGGCCTCACTGGGTCGGGAATTGGCGTTGCCATTATTGATTCTGGACTGTGGGACATACCCGCATTGACGCACAATGCTCTGGGAGAGCTACGCATTGCGACCCACTACAACGCCATTCGCGATCAGATTGATCTAAACCTTCGAGATGAGGGTGGCCACGGATCACACATGGCTAGCATCATTGCCAACAGCCAACGCGTCGCCAATCGAGACCCCGCTCAGTTTCAGGGCTTGGCCCCTAATGCTGTACTTATTCCAGTTACCGCCATTTCACCGCGTGGTGATGGCGACTTCATGGATATCATTCGAGGTATTCAATGGGTCACCAACAACCAAGCACACTTTAATATTAGAGTGCTTAACTTATCGTTAACAGCTACTCCGCGCAGTGAATACTGGGCAGACCCCATGAATCAAGCGGTCATGGAGGCATGGAAAGCGGGCATTACGGTAGTCGTGGCAGCAGGAAACGACGGACCAGACTGGGGCACTATAGGCTCACCAGGCAACAATCCCTACGTCATTACTGTCGGTGCCTTTACCGACTCTTGGACACCCGGCGATGGACGTGACGACTATATTCCTAATTTTTCATCCCGCGGCCCGACACCCGAGGGTTTCATCAAGCCTGACTTCGTCGCACCCGGCGGTCATATAAGCGGGCTCATACCTCCAGATTCGACCTTGGCCATTGAAAACCCCAACTATTTTTTGACCTCTGGCGAATTTGTCTCCACCGGCAGCTCTCAAGCCGCAGCTGTCGTATCGGGACTCATTGCACTATTACTAGAAATTAAACCTGAGCTCAGCAACGATGACGTCAAGTGCTTGCTCTTAACCAGTGCTCAACCGGCCTTGAGTCGATCTGGGAAGCTCGCCTACAGCCCCTTTATTCAGGGTGCCGGTCGCGTCAATGCATCTCGGGCCCTGACATTAGGTAACACTGATTGCGAGCAAAAAAGGCTTAACGTAAGTGCTGCGTTAGCAGGCACGGAGCGCCTGTACGGACCCGCGGAGCAGCTTGAAGACGGCACCCCGTCCTTACCCAATATGCCGTCTATGGTTGAAGAAGGGGCACCCGCACTGGGCATGAGTATCGATCGGCGTTGGGGTGTTGCTGCACATCTCGAACGTCTCGATCCCGCGACCGAGCCACCGCAAAAGCCTGAGGTGCCTTTCGACTGGGCGGCGGTCTATCGCGACGAGCAGCAAAAGCTCAATCGGCTAAAAGCCTCTCCATTGAAATAAAGTCCTGCAGTTCATCCCTCTCGTAATGCACCGATCGACTACCCCATTTGGGTCACTCCAAAGCTGTTTACCTTCGCTACGCGTTCGTAATATCCCATAACAAATCAATAAGTCGCATAAAGCGGATAGTACAAACGAAGAAGTTGTAAACCTGCGTAGGAGGTTACAGACCATGAGAGTGATGAAAGCAATCACAAGCTGTGCAGCAGCAGTAATACTCAGCACGAATGCTGCTTACGCCGAGGAAGAACCCCGCGGAGCAATTACTGCTATTAGTCACGTTGCTGCCGGGGTATCTGCGGATACTCCCCACAACGGTTTTCGATGGGCAGAGACTCGTCAAGAATCTGGTCCCGCGGTAAATACACCCACGGCAAGCAGACAGTCGGGCTTCAGGTGGGCATCTCATCCGGGCAACCAATCAAACGGTCAAACAGCTGCTGTTGAAGCTTTATCCGATGCAAACCAAACTGCGTCACGATGGATAATCCGAAATGATGCAAATCAAGCAGCCTCGCGGTGGATCATTCGCAACGATGCAGACCAAAATGCGTCACGATGGATAATCCGAAATGATGCAAATCAAGCAGCCTCGCGGTGGATCATTCGCAACGATGCAGACCAAAATGCGTCACGATGGATAATCCGAAATGACCCGAGTCAAGCAGCCTCGCGTTGGATCATTCGGTAGTCTTGTCTTTGTCACGCCCTCGCACTAGCAAAACAAGATTCTGATGATTCTGCCGCGCCTCAACATCGATCTCAGGCACCTTACTGCCTGAGATCTTTTAATTTCTCCCTTTACACTTAAGTACCCTCAGCTTAGTGTCAGGCTGATGAAAACTTCAATTCAAAGTTTGGTTTTAACTCTGGCTCTGTCTTGGACTTGCAACACGCTTGCTATTCCAGCTGATGGGCCAAACCTTGTGTTTTGGCCATCTGCAGTCACCAGCCAGCTTAGTCAGCGTATCGTAACCGACACCTACCAGGACTCAACCGGCTCTATGTGGCTATCCACGCAAGAGGGCCTCAACGTTTATGACGGTCGCCGCGTCGAAAAATATCTCTCACTATTTGTTGAGGAGAATGGACTCCCACCGGGAGGCTTATTGGGAACTAAAGAATCTGCTGATGGAACTCTGTGGATAGCCACCACAGCAACGCTGACAAAATTCGATAGGACTAAGAAAGAATTTTTAATACCAGCAGGCTTGCAACGAAAAAAGCTAGATATCCACGCCTTTGAACTGGAAAAAACTGGACAGGTTTGGCTAGGAATGACGGGCGCGGTTGGTATTTTTAGACCCGAAACAGATCAATATTTCCACTTCAAACTCCCGATAGCTCAGTTCAATCCCAATGCGCAAGTTCTTGATCTTATTGTTTCAGAGTCTGGTACTTACGCCCTGGTGTCGGGGCACGGCATCTACCGCCTTAAGTGGCTTGCCGGCGATTTAGAATTTATCCCTCTATCGATAAATGTTGATATTGCGAATATGGCGGCCTATACGATAAGCCTGAAAAACGACGACATTTGGCTTGCCACTCTAGACCAGGGAATCGTCATCATTAGCACAAACAACAAATCAATTAGGCGTATAACCGCAGGCAATGACGTTTTAGATCTGCCATCAAATAGTATCTCTGCAGTATTTCATGATGATGACAACGCAACCTGGATTGGCACCGGCAAAGGACTGAGCATTACTCTCGATGGAGGAAGAACCTTCCGGAACTATTCGGACTTTAATGAAGGCCTCTCGGATACTCAGGTCTACAGCATCTATAAAAGCGATGACTCAACCTTTTGGATAGGCTTCATTAATGGGTTAGTTCAAGCCAGAGCAAGTATCGTTACTCCTACCAGTAGAAATAATTCAAACATATTAAGCAATACTGTTAACGGAGTTTTCGTTTCTGATGATGGAACTCTGTGGCTTGCTACAGATGCTGGAGTGTCATTTCAGAAACCAGGCGGTCAGAATTTCTCGCACATAAACTCATCGACCAACTCATTGATAGCTGATGATGTGGCCACAACTGTACTCGCTGATAAAACAACTGTTTGGATTGGGACATTTGAAGGCGGTCTTTACCGATACGATAGGAAAGCAGCGTCAATTTCTCGAGTGCTCTACGACCCTAACAGCAGTGATGGACTGCATAGCAACGCAATCACTTCCTTAGAAAAAGCTGGCAGTGGAGAGATCATCGTTGGCACCTATGGGGGGGGATTAAGCATTGTCGAACCAAGTGGTCGTGTTGCGAGGACGTTTAGGAGTACCGAAGGCAGCAACATAAGCGACCGCGTGTTTGCTTTGCTTAATGATAAGAATAGGGGAATTTTAGTCGCAAATGAGAATGGAATAGCCAAGCTTTCTAGTGACTTATCTGACTATCGAAACACATCATTTGCGACTCTGGCACTTGGTGATGACAGTAATCTGACAAACATAGGTACTATTGAAATACAGCATGGACAGGATAATTCATTGTGGATCGGCACTTTACGTTACGGACTGATTAAGGCTGAACGCACAACTGAAGGAGAAATTACCTCAGTAATCAATAAGTCCAGATCCTTAAATTTACCCAGCAATGCAGTCATGGGCATCCACAAGGATGCGACCGATCAGTATTGGATTTCCCACAACGAGGGTTTGACGCGGTTCAATCCAGACACGCTAAAGGTTCGTCATTACACAAATAAGTTTGGAGCAAACAATGGGGAGTTCTTAGTTGGCTCTTCTTTTAACACTCAGCAAGGCATAATTTATTTTGGCGGATTTAGAGGCGTTGTCACAGTAGATGCTTCTGCAGCAGATCAAGAAGACAGGCAAGTGAAGGTAGGGCTCTCCTCAATTAGCGTAATGGGTGAATATCGTCAATTCCCCGACGACTTATCCACTTATACGCTGATATTGGATAGTAATGAGAAAATAGCCGATATTGAGTTTTTTGGTTCGGAATATGTCGCACCTGAAGTCATACAATATCAATACAGAATTCTAGGGTTTACTGACAATTGGATTAACCGGAAAGAAGAGCGCACGGTAACCCTAACTGATCTGGACGCCGGCGAGTACGTCTTAGAAATAGCAGCAAAGGGAGTCCTGGGTGATTGGAACTATGATGCACTAAAAATGCCAATTATTGTTCGCCCAGCTTGGTGGCAAACAACATACGCTGCGATCGCCTTTTTCATGATTCTGCTCATCATTGTGCTGACGATAATTCAGTCGATGAAAAAATCTCTTAATCGCGTAAGGGAAAGAGAGAAAGAATTAGCTTTCCAAGTGCGCGAAAGAACTGTGGACCTCGAAGAAGCCAAGCAAGCTGCAGAAGCTGCCAATGTTGCCAAGTCGGAATTTCTAGCAGTGATGAGCCATGAAATTAGAACACCGTTACATGGCATTATTGGAATGAATGAGCTTCTGCTCA
>Ga0257126_1001873_pt1 | contig 14503 bp, 15 predicted proteins | sample SI060_120mmetaG_FD_190151 | JGI IMG/M metagenome (GOLD analysis project Ga0257126, IMG submission 190151) | Marine microbial communities from Saanich Inlet, British Columbia, Canada - SI060_120m | ecosystem: Environmental > Aquatic > Marine > Inlet | place: Canada: British Columbia | collected... | reverse complement strand
TACATTTAACGTGTTTAAGGTTGTCGGACCAGTTACATTTAACGTGTTTAAGGTTGTCAGACCATCAACATTTAATGTGTTTAATGTAGTTGCACCATCCACATTTACATTGCCAGTTACATTTAACGTGTTTAAGGTTGTCAGACCGATGACACGCAATGTGGTGTTTAATGTTGTCGGACCAAAGACATTTAATGTACTTTGTAATGTAGTTGCACCACCGACATTTAATGTGTTTAATGTAGTTGCACCACCGACAGTCAAAAAACCTAATATATGTTGGTTTCCTTCTAGAGTTAGCAGGTTGGTGGTGCCTGTAGTTATTTCATTTATAGGACCAATTACATTATTATTCCCATCTATCCGAATTCCTGTTGATCCTCCTACTTGCATATTATGCTCGGTATATATATCGGTTGCATCTACACCACCTAATGTAGTCGAATCAATAATATCTAATCCAATATTTTTAAAAGCATTTGGATTTGAAAAATATTCATCAAAATTATGAGTTCCGTGAACAAATAAATGATTGCAAAATAAAGTTCCATTTTCAACAAGAACATCTGTATTTATAACTCTGTGTGTTAAATTTTCTATACTATTTATAGTAATATTATCAGGAAAATTATCACCATATATATTGCTCAGTGAATTTTGAAGTTCGTCTCTCCACCCAGTAGTATCTATACCAAAATTGTCTTCATAATATTGATATATTTGATCGCTTGTATAACCTAACTGTTCTCTGTAATCATCTGGTGTCCAAATTTTCTGGTTCCTTTTTGGATGGATATGATGAATTATATTTTCCCCGTTTTCATTTTTAGTCAAAAATCTTTTATCTGATTCTATACAAACTAAACCATGTTGAATAATAGAATCACGACCACCCAAAATGTCGTTTACAACTTTTAGATCTTTTCCTATAGTTGTAGAGTTTTGTACATATAATGTATTGTTTATAGTTGTTGCTCCTCCGACAAGTAACATATCATTTAATGTTGTTGCACCATCAACACGTAATGTGTTGTTTAGGGTTGTTGCACTACCGACACGTAATGTGTTATTTAAGGTTGTGTCTCCTTTGACATTTAAAGTTTTGTCTAATGTTGTTACTCCTCTAACAAGCAATTTATCTTTTAAATTAGTTATACCGTTGACCTCTAAATTTTTGTTTAAAGTCGCTGAATCTTCAACAAATAATGTTGACCTTAACTTTGTTTCTTCTTTTACATTTAACTTATTGTTTATGGTTGTTGCACCATCAACATTTAATATACTTTTGAATGTTGTTGCTCCTTCGACAAGCAATGTATTATTTAAAGTTGTAGCACCACATACATTTAATTTTTTTTTAATATGTGTGGTTCCACAAGAATCTATTGAAATATCTGGAAAACAAGACATTTTTTCTGAATTTTTTTTTTCACAGTCTTTTAAATTAGTTATATTAAAATTGCCATATTGATCAATTCCTTGTTGAACAATAACATTAACATTTTTATCTTTTTGTAATAATTCATTTTTTGTTGTTAATGTTTGTGCATATTGTGTCTCATTTGTTTTTTGAAGTAATATCGTTGGTTGATTAAAAACATTTTCAGGTTGATTATCATTACCAGAAGTAGAAACAACCAATCCTTTTGTTAGTAAAGATCCATCTTTTATATCATTAGAATCTATTGATATAAATCTGCCATCACTTTCATCATCTAAACCAATAATAGGCATTATTATATATATATACTATAAATAAATATATTATTTTAACTTTTTAAATAATATAAAATAAATTATAAAAAAATAAATTATAAAAATAGATAATATTTAACTTGGTTTTTTGTATTCTTGTCGATTAACTATATTAAAATCAAATACACATTTTGGATCTTCTAATCTAAGTATTGCATCTCTATCTACAATTATTGCTTTATCTTTTAATTGTATATCAATTGATGCACCACCTTCACCTTCAGATGTATCATCTCCATTATCTTGAGGAGGACAGCTTCCATTTTCACAACTAGCTGGTAGACAACTCGGCGAACTATCTTGACAACTTTCAGAACAACTTGCGGAACAACTTGTAATACAACTACCTGATGATGCTGTATTATCTTTATAATTTGTATTTTCTCCCTCACTTAAATTTAGAATTAAATTAACTTGATCTGTTAGATAAATATAAAATCTACTTAAGTCTGGGGTGGCTCCATCCGTTTGTTTTACAACTTTATAATCTGTAATTATTGATTGTTCATAGGATCTTTTTAATATCTCTTGTGTAAAAGTAGGATTAACTTTATATGGAACTGAATCTTTATCTATTCCATCTGTTTCATTAATATAATCTGTTAATAATAAAGAATTTGGATTAGTTGTATCTGTATTATATAATTCATTATTTAACTGTAAGTCTCTAAAAAATATTTTATTAGATGATTTTAATGTTGTAACTGATAGTTTTGCCGTTGCAAAATAATTATCACGAAAATAAATAGATGGAGTTTCATTTGTAGAAATATCATTTAAAAATATACGTATATCAGCTCCTTTATTTGCTGTTTTTGGAAATCTAGTTATAGTTTTTGACATAAAATGATTTCTATAAAACATAGGTTCTCCATTTAAATTTAAAATTTGACCATTAATTCTTTCTTTATTCTTTGGCACATCAAAATATATATAATTATTTTTTGTATTATGTAATACATTTTGATTTATATTTTTAATATCATCATGTGTATTTGGTATAAAAAAATATTTTTGTTCATGTACTTTATTATTTAATTTAATTAAATTTCTATTTGTTGCATGATTCATTTTAATATTAAATTCATCAAAACTACACACAAAACTCATATCTTCTTTAGATCCAAAATTTGAATTAAGGGTTGAAAAATTACTAAGAATTATATCAGAATTTTCATCTATTTTTAAATCAGAATTCATAAATCTTGCGCTAAATTTTCCAGTTTCAAAATCATAATCATAACCATCTATAGTATGTGTTTCATCAGGATCACAATCAATATCAATTGTAAATGGAGTAGTTGTTTCTATTAAATTTAATGGGCGAGTTGTTTCATTTTGATTATATCCCTGGTCTTGTATATTAGTTCTTGAAATTCCACTTCTCGGGTCGTTAAAACAATGACCACTATTAAAAGAATAATTCATTGTTTATTAATATTATAATATATAAAATATATTATTATATTAATAATTTACTTGTTTAATCGGTTCCATTCTTTTATAGTAAAATTATTACCCATTGATGAATTACATCTTGAACATATTGGTTTTAAATTATTTAAATTTAATGTTCCGCCTTTAGATTCAGGTATATCATGACCAACTTGAAAATCAAATACTGTAATTATATTTTTACACCAATTTATATAACATTTTTCTTCATATTTTTTACCAAAATTTTGAAGCCAACATTGCTCTCTGATAGCTTTTGGTATTGTTTTTTTACGATATTGTTTTTTTTTAATTTTTTTTGAAATACTTGGCAATATCTTTTTAAATTTATCCATGTTAATATTTATCATATTTTTTTTTAATTTAAATATAATTTTATAATATAAATATAAATTTAATTTTAAATAAAATGATGAGTGATTTATGTAAATCAATTTTAATAAATACAATGAACAATAGATTAAATGATGATAAAAATTATAATGATAAAAAAATAAAAAAAGTAGAAAATGTTGTCAAAACAATAAATGATATAGAATTTGAAATAGCTTTAATAAATAAAAGAAATGAGTTATTAAAAAAAAATAATTCAATTAATAATATAATTAATGATATTTATATTAGATATTAATTTGATATATATATAAAACAATATTGTTAAAATAAATAAAAGATGTGTAAAATAGAAGATGATTTTAATTTTTATCAAGTATGTGGATATATTAGTGGCGTACTATTTCCATTAAGTTTAGTTCCACAAGTATATAAATCATATAAAACAAAAAAATTGGATGATATATCTTATTATTGGCAATTTACTTTTATATTAAGCTTAGTTGGTGCAATAATTTATAGTATTCATTATAATTTAAAACCAATATATATATCATCTTTTTTTGAGCTCACATTAATTTTATGTTTAACAATTATGAAATTTATTTACAGAAACAATTCAGTTAATGTAAATGCTGTGGAAAATGTTTAAATTTTAATATATTATTATATCTTTTTATATATAATATAAAGATATAATGAAAGTTGCATTATGTTTCTTTGGAATAACTAGAAGTTTAGAATATACAGTTGATTCAATAAAGAATAATATATTCAATGTTTTAAAAGAAAATGATATAGATTATGATATATTTATGCATACATATTTTTTATCATCTTATGAAAATAAGAGAGCAGGGGAATCAAAAACTACAAACATTAATAATGATGAATATAAATTATTATCACCTGATTATTTAAAAATAGACAATCAAGATGATATTATAAAGCAATTAGATTTAAAATCATATAGATCTTATCCAGACCCTTGGAAAAATAATTACAAATCAGTTGATTTTTATATATTAGGTTCTTATTCAAAATATATATCGACTACTATGATAGAAGCTGTTGAAGATAATTATGATTATATATTATTTATACGACCTGATTGTATTTATCCAAATAAATTAAATGTAAATTTTTTTAATTTATTAAATGATAATACTATAGTTATTCCTAATTTTCATTTATATGGTAATTTTAAGATGAATGATAGATTTGCTATAACAAATAAAAAAACATATAAAGTATATGGTAATATTTTTTTACATTTATTAAAATTAAGTAAAAATAATATATTACACTCTGAGACTATACTTGGAATAATTTTGAAAAATGCTAATATCAATGTTCAAAAAGTAAACTTTCGCTTTGCACGTATGAGACGTAATGGGATTATTGATAGGAAAGATAAATCTTTTTTATAGACAAAACAACTTAAAGAGAAAAAATAATTCTATTTTTATAGAGATCCATATTAGCTCGGGGTTATAGTGCATGGATCATAATCATGAGGTCGGACGTTCGAATCGTCCATATGGACATTATTTTCATAATATAATTATAAAATACTTATAATTATTTTATCACGTTATAAATACTATGGATGAACACATAAAACATCACATACTATCATTTATAGAACCAGAATATGATTTTTCTACTTTATTTAACATTCCAACATTGAAAGCTATTGAGAGAAAAAGAAAACTAATATAAAGATATATTTACATAAAAATGTAAATAATGGATGAAAGTGAAGGCAAAGGTGATAAAAATATATTAAATTATAATTTTGAAGATTTAGAATTAAATGATAATTTATTAAGAGGTATTTATTCATATGGATTTGAAAATCCATCTGATATTCAATATAAATCAATACCAGTAATAAAAAGTGGAAAAGATTTAATAGCACAAGCACAATCGGGAACAGGTAAAACTGGTGCATTTTTAATTGGTAGTTTAAATAAAATTGATCCAGAAATAAAAGATACTCAAGTCATTGTTGTTTGTCCAACACACGAATTAGCAATTCAATGTAATTCAGTTTGTCAAGAGTTTTTAAAATACAGTGATATTACAAATTGTTTAGTAATTGGAAAAACAAATGTTCGGGATTGTATTAACGATTTAAGAAAAAATCCCCAAATTGTTATTTGTACACCCGGTAGATTATTAGATATGATTAATAGAAAAGAATTATTTACACAACACATTAAAACATTTATTTGTGATGAAGCAGATGATATTTTATCAATGGGTTTTATAGATACAATTTCTCAAATAATAAATTGTTTACCAAAAACAACTCAAATATGTCTTTTTAGTGCAACAATTCCAGACGATTTGCTCGAGATTACATATAAATTTATGAATGAACCTGAAAAAATTTTAGTAGATCCTGAAAAATTAACACTCGAAGGAATTAAACAATTTCATATTCTTTTACAAAATTATAATTGGAAATTTGATGTATTAAATGATTTATTTGAAACATTAAGTATAACACAATCTATAATTTATGTAAATTCTAAAAAAACATTAAATTATTTAAATGATAAACTTGTTGAAAACAAATATCCAGTTTCATTTATACATGGTGAAATGAGTTCTGAAGAAAGATTACACAACATGAATCAATTTAAGTCTGGAGCAACTAGAATTATGTTATCGACTGATCTTTTAGCTAGAGGTATTGATATACAACAATTATCTTTAGTTTTAAATTTTGATTTACCTAAAAATCGTGAAACATACATACATAGAATTGGAAGGAGTGGGAGATATGGTAGAAAAGGTGTTGCTATTAATTTTATTACAGAAAATGAATTACCAGATTTAAATCATTTAGAAACATTTTATAAAACAACAATTCCAGCCATGCCTGAAAATATCAAAGATTATTTAAGTGTTTAAAATTAATATTAAATATAATTATTTTATATTATGGATATTAATGTAAAAAATGATACAGGTGATAAAAGTCTAATATTTGATATTAATGATATATCTAATGATGATATTATGGGAATAAGTTTATTAGCCGATCCCAATAAATCAAAAGAAAATTCAGATGATGGTCAATCAACTAATCAAACAACAAATCAACAAACAAATTCATATGTTAAAGAAGATTATAATTTATTTGATGAAGTATCAAAACAACCAAGCGCTACACCTGAACAATCTGAAAAAAAAATAGATTTAAATGTATCTTCAAAAAATGATATAAATGACAGTTTATTTTCAAATAAAATTGAACAAGATACGGGTTTTAAATCAATACAAACGATGAATTCTCAAGATATTAAAAATGAAAAAATTGATTTACTTTATAAATTTAGGAAATTAGAAAATCAAGGTGTAAAAACAACAATGAATTATAATATGAATTCACATTTAGATGATATGAGAAATGAATATTTAAAATTAAAAAAACAAAGAGAAGTAGAAAATTCTATTAAATTTCAAAGAAAAGTTATGATGGCTACAATAACGGGTGTTGAATTTTTAAATAATAAATTTGATCCATTTAGTGTACATTTAGATGGTTGGTCAGAATCTGTAAATGAAAATATTTATGATTATGATGAAGTTTTTGAAGAATTATATGAAAAATATGGTGGAACAACAGAAATGGCTCCGGAAATTAAGTTACTAATGTTATTGGGAGGAAGTGCATTTATGTTTCATTTAACAAACACAATGTTTAAAACATCTATGCCCGGAATGAATGATATTATGAAAGATAATCCAGAATTGATGAAACAATTTGCAAGTGCAGCTATGGGAAATGTAATGGGTGCACCGCCTAAACAATCAAATCAACCACCCCCACCACCAGAACAAAATGATATGGTCGGTCCAGATGATTTAGATGATATAATTAAAAATATGAATTTAGAACCAAAAAATATAGATATTGAAAATATATCATTAACAAGTGATTTATCAAATGGTTTAACAATGAATTTAACTTAAATTTTTATTTAAAGTAGATTCAATATCGCTCATAATTTTTTCTTTTTTAACTTCTAATACTTTTTCTTTTTTTTCGTCTTTTACACTATCATTAAATAAATGACTTATACATAAAACGAACATCAATGTTAAAACAATACTAGCAAATAAATCTTTTGTTGCCATAAAAAACACACAAAAAACAAATAATCTTCTTAAAAATTTATTGTTTATATATTTTTTTTGTTTTGGTGTTAATTCTTCAATTATAAATCTAGATCCAATATTAATTATAATCATAAAAATACCTATAAAATATTTATTTGTTAAAATTGATTCTACAGATTTTATTTTTTTATTTAACATTTATTATTATAAATAAAATAATATATAATAATATATATATATATTATTTATGTTTGAATTTGAGGGTGCCCCATTAAAAGATGCTTTTTCAATATTGGGCGATGGTTCTAAAAAATCTAAAAAAGAAAAAAACAAAGAAAATCCAAGAGATGAAGAACCAAATAAATTAAATCATATTAATTTTGAAGAAAATATGAAATTTGTTGTCGAAAGGTATGATAAAGTTATCAATAATTTAATTTCTGAAATAAATTATGTTAAAGAAAAATTATATGAAAAAAATAAATCTTCTAATAATTTATTTGAAGGTTATTCTAATCATATACCAAAATTATTAGGAGAAGAACAAATAAATGAAATAATATTTTTAATATTTGCAGCGTTATTTATAATAATAATAATGAATTATTTATGTAAAAAATAAATATATGTTATTATATATATATATATAATGAGTGATGTATGTTTAGGATACTCAACATTAGAATCTAAAAATTGCGAAGGTTTATCAAATTGCAACGATGTAATTGGATGTCGTAAATATTCAAGTTCTCCATTGCCGGAAACCAATTTTAATCATGGTCATGATAAAGATTATCAGGGTGTTAGAGGAGTTCAAAGAATGAGCTGTGCAACTGGATCATGGCCTTGTCGTGGTCAATCTTCTTGCAATTATTTTGATAAATCTAATCCAATTATAAGTGAATACGTAAGAAAAATGGATTTACATGCACTACCTCCAAATTAAGTTTATTTAAGTTTATTTAATATTTTATTTAAATTTTATAATAATTAATGGATTATATTTTAAATAAACCAACATATTATATTCATGATAAAAAATATAATTATAATTTTACATTTTTAAAAAATATGTCTAAATATATTAATGTTGAATTATATTATAATATATTAAATACATGTTGTAATAGAAAACTGAATAATATTTATAATATCATTTATATTTTTTGGACAAAAAATATAAACAATAAATTTATAAATATAAAAAATATAATAATTCCTAAAGGAGAAAAAAAATTAACATCAAATCAAATAGATACACTTTTATTAAATTTTATTGAAGATAAAAAAGATGAAATAAATAAATATTGTAAAAGTATTATATTAATGAACATAATTACATCTAGTTTGATATAAATCTTGTACCCATTGACATTGTATTTAATTCTTGAAATAATAATTTACATGAATATGGTATAAATATTTTACTAAATGAACTATAATTATTACAATTTTTACATTCATATGTATTATTTTTATTTGATGTAGCAATCATTCCACACATTTTACAAGTATAGCACATAAATTTATCAGATACATCACATAATCTTTCTTTTAAAAAGTAACTTGCTCCACTAGCTATCATACAATCTCTTTCCATTTCACCAAATCTTAATCCACCACCCGAACTTCTACCTTCGGCTGGTTGCCTTGTCATTGTTATTACAGGACCACTTGATCTTGAATGTATTTTATCTTCTGACATATGTTTTAGTCTTTGATAATATGTTGGACCCATAAATATATCAACTTTCATTTGTTCTCCATTCATTCCATTATATAAAACTTGATTTCCATGTTTTTCATATTTTAAGCGAGTTAATTTTTCTGATATTTGATCCAATTCGACACCATCGAATGCAGTTGCATCTCCAACATTTCCGGTTTCACAACATACTTTACCTAATAAACATTCCATTAATTGAGCAATGGTCATTCTGCTTGGAATTGCATGTGGATTTATAATAATATCTGGAACAATACCATCTTCTGTGAATGGCATATCGCATTGATCATAAACCATACCAATTGTACCTTTTTGTCCATGTCTTGATGAAAATTTATCTCCAATTACTGGTATTTTTGTTCTTCTTATTTTAACTTTACAAAATTTATAACCATCGCTATTTTGATCAACATAATTACTATCAACATAACCAGTTTCATGTTGTTTTATATTAATACTATTATCCCTATACTTATATTTATCATGCTTTATTGGCATAATTTTACCAATTAAAATATCATTTGAATCAACAAAAGTATCTTTTTTGATAAATCCATTTTCTTGTAATTTATCGTAATTACATGGTTTTGGAAACATAATGTTTTCTATATCTGGTTTACAAAATATATCTTCATCGCCTGTTAATTGATTTTTTTTCTCTTCATCTTTATAACATCTATAAAATGTAGATTGAAATAAACCCCGATCAATTGATGATTGATTAAATAAAATTGAATCTTCTTGATTGAATCCACCATAAGATGCAATAGCTACAATTACATTTATTCCATTTGGTAGTTTATCTAGATTAATATGTTTCATTATTTTTGTTTCAATAATAGGTCTTTGTGGATAAGATAAAACATGGGAAAATGTATCATATCTATCTTTAATATTTGTTATATTTATTCCAATAGCTTGCTTACCCATTGCTGCTTGATATGTATTTCTTGGAGATTGATTATGATTTGCAAATGGAATACAAGATGCAAGTACACCCAGAATTAATGATGGATGAATTTCACAATGTGTATAATTATAATTTTTTTTGTTTAAACATTCTGGATTTGTTGCAATTAAACAATTATTTGTTTCATAAACATCAATATAATCAATAAAACTATTGTCTCCCACGATAAATTGATTCCAATCTGTTATATTTTTTAAAGATTTTTCATCGAATAAAATTTTATTGTTTTTAACTCTAAATAATGGACGAATAAATCTTCCGCGGTCGCTATGAAATGTTATTTTTTTTTTATCATAATCTACATATATTGATGTATGTGGATGTATAGTTCCATCAATTCTTTGTTGTTTAAAATTATCAATTATTTCAATTATATTAACTTTATTAAAACCAATCCAATCGCCATTTACAAATATTTTAAAATATTTTGATTTATCAAATTCATATATATTTACATCATTAATATCGACTATATATGATGTTAACATTTTTTTAATAATAGTATCAGATATATCCATCGTTATTTCTGCATTCATTGCTAAGTTTTTAACCAAACCAACTGCTTGGCCTTCTGGAGTTTCAGATGGACAAATCATACCCCAAGATGTATTATGTAATTTTCTAGGAGGTATTAATTTACCTGTTGGGTCAGGTGATGTTGAAACTCTTCTTAGATGCGATATTGTACTTAAATATGTTAAACGATTCAATACTTGTGATACACCTTGTTTATTTACGTTTGTTTTTACTCCCCAATTTCCAGTTGCACAGGAATTTTTTATGATATTTTCAATATGAGTATGTTTAAAAACTTTATGAACATTTACTTCATTTATAATATCTTTTTTATTTTTATTAACAGAATATATTCCTGTATTAATTTCTTTTATAATCAAAGATCTTGATTCTTTTATCATTTTAACCATTCCTTGTAAAAATAAATTACCAATTAAATATCCAGGAGTATCAATTCTTTTATTTTCATAACTATCCCTATCAGTTGTTTTATTAAATTTTAAATATGATTTAATTAATACATTTATCATATAACCAGTAAATTTAATTTTACTTTCATGTTTTGAAATGTGTGGTAGATAATATTTCAGTATATTATTTTTAATATACTTATATTTATTTTCTGAATTATTTTGTTTATCAGAATAAAATGATATAAATTTTGATAAATAATCATATGCATCTTTCTGTGTTGAAACATCTCTCATATGATTTAAACTTGGTATAAATACATTTTTAATTTTTTCATCCATTTCATCATTTGAATTATCAAGTATTAAATATAATATTTCTTTGTCATCAATACAACCCAATAATCTAAATATAATGCAAATGGGAATATCTATTTTAATGTTGGGAATTGTTATATATATTAAATTATTGTTTATATTTAATTTTTTTGTTATTTTAACTGATACAGTTTTTGGAATATTATAGATAGTTTGATCATTTGAACGACATTCAGATATATATGAATATTTATTTGTTTTTTTTGTATTTTTATAAACCAATACATCATTATTAGATATTCTTTCTTGAGATATTATAGCTTTTTCATTTCCATTTATTATAATATAGCCACCAATATCATAGTTTTGATTTTTAATATTATTTGAATTATTTACATTAATGCACCTAGAACTACCAACCACAATTGGAATTTTTCCAATTAATACATCTTTAATTGAATTTGATTTTAACTCAACAATTGATTCATCTTGATTTATATTAATAATTACATCTATATCTATATATACAGCTATATTGTATGAATAATTTCTAAGTCTTGATGATTGTGGTGTACATTCTTTTCTAACACCATTATTTTCATATCTATCAATATTTTTATATTTAATATCGATACAATTTATTTTTATTGAATTTATGTCATCTAAACTATTAAATAACATTATATTTAGTGGAAAATGTTGATTTATAATATTTGGAATAATTGAATCCAATAATTCATCATATGATTCTATAATATGTTTTACAAGAATATTTTTCTTTTTAAAATATAATTCAATCACACGTTCAATATTAGATTTAATATCCATTATTAATATTTTATTAAATTTATATTTTTAAATTATTTCAAATTATTAAGATAAAATTAATTTGATTATTTAAAAATAAAAATATAATTATAACTATAAAATGGATTCAATTATACATAAAAATGTATATGATTATTTTCAATCTAATAATATTTTTGATATAATTTTATTAAACATTAATAATAAATCAATTATTAATTCAACAAAAAAAAATACAATTCGAGAACTAATACAATGTTATAGTATTATTCATGAAAACAATAATAGTGATATTTTTAAATCAATTGAATATTATATTTATCAATATGTAGATTGGATTATAAATGATTATGTTTTAAAAAATAAGATTTATATTATTAGAAAAAATAAAGTATCAAAATTAAGACAATTAAAACTACCCGAACAAAGAAGTATAGACTGGTTTAATATGAGAAAATCTGTATTAACCGCGAGTAGTTTTGCAGCAGCATTAGGAAAATGTCATTATACAAGCAGAGACCAGTTAATTTTAGATAAAGCATCCACGGTTGAAAGACCATATGAATCAAATCCAATTACAGAATGGGGTGTTAAATACGAAGAAATTGCAACAAAATTTTATGAACATTTAAAAAAGGTAAAAATAATTGAATTTGGAATGATTCCTCATCCAAAATTTCCTATATTTGGGGCAAGTCCAGATGGTATTTGTTCTGAAGATTCACCACCAGAATTAATTGGAAGAATGTTAGAAATTAAATGTCCACCAAAAAGAAAATTTACAAAATCTGTTCCTCAAAATTATATGTATCAAATGCAAGGTCAATTAGAATGTTGTGATTTAGATGAATGTGATTTTTTACAAGTAAAATTAGAAGAATATTCCGATTTTGATGAATATGTTAAAGATACTAATTCTGAATCAGGTCAAACAAAAAATGGATTACCTAAAGGTTGTGTTGTTACTTATCGTGATTTATTTTCTGAAAAAAATTTATATTTATATCCAGAGTTGTACAAATCTGATCAATATTACATCGATTGGGATGCAAATCAAAAAAAATGGATTCAAGAAAACAAAAAAGAATATTATGAAACAAAATGGTTTTGTATTACAAGATATGAATGTACTTTAGTTGAAAGAAACAGAAATTTTTGGAATGATGCTATGCCTGAAATTATCAGATTTTGGGAAGATGTTGAATATTACAAACGACATGGCACCGAATCTTTAGAAAAAATTGTTGAGAGTAAACGATATAAAAAACCAGTTACATTTATTAATACAAAAGAATGCATGATTGATTAATTTAATAATGACATTCTAAATTTCATCCATAAAAATATACTAATTGTAAATCCAAATAAAAATCCAAATATACATTGATCGGGATGATTTTTTAAAAGAGGTCTAGTTAATAATGGTCCTATAAAAAATGTTAACATAGAATAAAATATCATTGCTCCAATTGATTTATTTGTGCTTAAATGTGTCATATTATATATATATATATATATTTTTTTTTTCTATTTATAAATATGAACTATTTATCCGTATTTATATTATCAACATTTTTATTTTGTTTGTATGTAGAATATTCTGTTGGTGGAATATTCATAAGACAAACAAGTTCCGGATTATATGGTTTTAATTTATATTCTGGTATATCTTATTTATTGAATCCATTGTATCAAAGTTTTTTATGGAATATTCAATTATTAGATGTTAATTACGTATTTTATATATCAATGATTAGTTTGATATTTTATATTTTACACCTTTGAACGTTTAAAACGCTTAATACTTAAATACATATTACTAATAATAGTATAATACTATGGAGTTACGTGTAATCAACGGTTATCCGCAATATACTATTTATGAAGATGGAACAATATTGAATCATGAAACTATACAAATAATGGGGGCAACTGTTACAAGGGAAAAGATAGTTGTAACACTAACAAAAAATAAGAAAAGAAAATTGTTCTCATATAGTCGCCTCGTTGCTGAACACTTTATTCCAAATCCAGAGAATAAGAGAATTGTCAGACATATAGATGGCGATTTTAGGAATT
>Ga0257126_1001872_pt1 | contig 14506 bp, 9 predicted proteins | sample SI060_120mmetaG_FD_190151 | JGI IMG/M metagenome (GOLD analysis project Ga0257126, IMG submission 190151) | Marine microbial communities from Saanich Inlet, British Columbia, Canada - SI060_120m | ecosystem: Environmental > Aquatic > Marine > Inlet | place: Canada: British Columbia | collected... | reverse complement strand
GATGATCTGGAAGCGAAGGACATGATTCCCGGATTCAAAGTTCGTTTTGTGCACGGTGAGTCGATGACCCTTGCTTACTGGGATGTGAATAAAGGTGCTGAGCTGCCTGAACATTCTCATGTTCATGAGCAAATATGTAATGTGATTTCAGGGCAATTCGAACTCGTGATCCAGGGGCAATCTACGGTTCTCAAGGCGGGGGATGTTGGCGTCATCCCTTCGCATGCAGTTCACTCTGGAAAGGCATTGACCCAATGCAAAATCATAGACGCCTTTCACCCCGTGCGAGAGGACTACCGGTGACTTTCCTCAACATAACGATTTTCCACTGCATGTAACAATTCCAGAATGGAGAAAGTCGATTTGAATTCCACATTACCTTTTTGTGTGGATTGGAGTTTTCGGGCTGGCTTCAGTCAGAGTGATTCAAATAACTGCCAATCCTCTGGTAGCTAGAAATCCATTTCGACCTTTCGATGTCAATCATTCGGAAGAGTTGTTCTGTTTGGTGCTTGAGTGTGATTGAGGTTTGGGAACTTTTTGGCTCAACTGAGCGCAGAGTTTAAAGCCTCTCGTCATGAGAGTTGAGGCATGCGCTTTATCGCAAATATTTGCTCCCGGTTTAGTTTGGTCTCACACATGTCACGTTCCTGAAACAAGGTTTGCACAATATTACCCCTGACGTTAGCTTTGATCATATTGAAAACGTTGAGTAATCATCTGCTCATTAACTTAATTGTTATGAAAAAAAGCTTTTTTTGTGGCTTGACCGGCCTGCTCCTGACATTGGCCTCTTCTTCGCCTCTCTCAGGAGCTGAGTTGGACAAAAGCCTCATCCATGCCCACTGGTTTTTTGCTGCCCACCGTCAACAGGGGCAAAAGTTAATGCCCATTCAGGGCGGACCGAGACCTGTCTTCAAAGGTCGGGTCCAGTTTCTCATGGACCCAATCCCTCCTCGGGTGGAACTCAGTGGGGGTGGCGAGAGGTTGATTCTTTCCGACGGTCCTGCTGACGCTAATCTGCCTCAGGGACCTTTTGCCATCGAAACATGGGTACGAATGGACGGGGCTTCAGAACGGGGCGGGATCATTGGAGCCATTCAACATGATCCTGATATCGAGGCAGGCTGGATTCTTGGGTATCGTGAGGACCGGTTTTGTTTTGGATTGGCTTCAGAGGCGCAAACTAAACTGACCTATCTGGAGTCCCAAGCTCCATTTGTTCCAGGGAAATGGTATCACATCGTTGGAAACTACAGTGGCAGTTCAATGGAGCTTTGGGTCGATGGAGCTCGTGTTGCTCAGTCGCACATTCAGCAAGGCAAGGTTCGCTACCCGAAGCACCCTTTCTATGAAATCGGAGCCTTTCATGACAATGACCAAAATTTTTCAATGAAGGGTGCGATTCACGAGATATTATTGTTGAACCAAGCAATGTCAGATGAGTGGATTCAATCAAGGTTTCACGCCAAAAAAGATTACTTTCCAGAAGCAGGACCGGAGCCGGTCATTATGGAAATTCCAAACGGACCATTTGTTGACTGGATAGGGCCAGACAAAGTGAGCATAACCTGGGGCATGGATGCATCCATGCCCAGCCGGATGGACTTGATGGGACCTGAAGGTGAGTTTCGGCAGTTCAATCGCCCTGATTCGGAACTTGAACATAGCGTTATTTTTGATCAGTTGCAGAGAGATGGGGAATACTCCTTCCGTATTTATGGTCCTTCTCATGGGGATCGTCCTCAGTTCAGCTCCCTTTATAAATTCGATACTTCTTTTTATTATGCACCCGTTGGTGTGGGAAACCCTGAGTTTGGGGCAGGGACGATGAGCCTGTCGAGCAGGCTTGAGCAAAGTGTCTCAGGTTTGTTGAACTCCACGGGAAGAGAAGCTGGCTTTGCCTTGATTCTAGGGGCAGGTGAGAGAGAAAGAGAAATGGCACATGCCTTGGTTCGATTGAGTCGTTTCAAAGTGATTCTGGTTGATCCTGATTCTAAGGTGGTTCAGCAGGCACGCAGTTTTTTGGATGAAGCGGGTGTATATGGTGAAAGAGTTTCGGTCCATCATGGTGAGTATGCGTCTCTGCCGTATGGTGCTTTTTTCGCTAATCTCGTCATCGTTCACGATCTGGATACACTCAATCTGGACAAGGATCAATCGGACCTTAGTTGGCTCAAGCGTATGATTCGTCCTGCTGGGGGCACTTTCTGTGTCGCCCTTTCCCAAGACTTGCCTTCACCGGTTTTGACTCAGCTCAATCAATCCTTTCAAGAATTTAGTGTCACCATGCGCGAAGAAGCCAATCTTGGTTGGTTCATGGCAACTCGAGAAGAGTTGGTCGGTGCAGGTCAATGGAGTCATCAATATGGAGGAGCTGATAATTCTTCATGCAGTCAAGATGCCTTGGTTCATGGAGAATTGGGCGTCTTGTGGTGGGGGGATCCGGGGCCACGTCCCATGCCTGACCGCGGTCCGCGCAACCCTGCGCCCATCTCCGTGAATGGGCGGTTGTTCATTCAAGGTGATCGAGTTCTATTTGGTTTGGATTCTTACAACGGAACCATTCTGTGGAATTATTTCAGCCCCGAAATGCGGCGCGCAAATTTGCCCAGAGATTGCAGTAACATGGTAGGGACACACGACTACCTTTACATTGCGCAGGGCCGCCATTGTATTGGTGTGGAGGGTGACACTGGGCGACGGTCTCTGCAGTTCGAAGCGGTGCGCCCTGAAGGGTCACCGAAAGTCGATTGGGGATACCTTGCGACAGTGAGCAACACACTGATTGGTAGTAGTGTGAAGTCTGGATCCCGGTATTTGGGTGATGACGGTCAATGGTTTGAGGAGTTTCATCCGGAGGACGTAAGTCGCGTCACGAGTATGCGCTTGTTTGGATTGAACCGGCATACTGGCGAGCAGTCCTGGATCTACGAAGGGGGAGCGATCATTAATTCAACCATCACTATCGGTAATCAAGAAATTTACTTTCTGGAGAGTCGAAATCCTGCAGCGATGGCGGCATCAACCGGAAGGCTTGAACCCGAGATACTCACTGATGTAAGACTGGTGTGCCTTGATCTCGAGAGTGGTAAACGGCAGTGGGAACGCGTGCATGATTTCAGTGATTGTCAATTCACGACCTACATGACTTTCAGCAATGATACACTGATTGTTACAGGAACTGACAAGGACAAGCGTTATCACTCATTTGCATTTAACACCTCTGCAGCTGCCCCCAGTGCAACTGATCAGAATCAGGCACCGTCCGCTGTCGGATCTTTGTTGTGGGAAGAGAGCCATGAAGCAGGAAAAAATCATCATAGCGGACACCTGCAACATCCAGTTGTGATCGGAGATACCTTTTACTCTGATCAACGAGCTTTTAGTTTGAGGGATGGAAAATTACTCAGGACAGATCTACCCGAAAGACGTGGCTGCGGGACCATGTCGGCCGCCTTGAAGAGCATTTTTTACAGACACTACTATCATGGGCAATGGGATCTTGAGAGCAATAAACGAGTCCAGTTTGAGGGCCTGCGCAGTGGTTGCTGGTTGGGGATGATCCCTGCCGGTGGAGTATTGCTTGCGCCTGAAGCCAGCGCTGGTTGCTCGTGCGCCAATGCCATCCAGACTAGTATTGGTTATGTCCCCAAGCACCTTGATCCAAGTGTATTTGGTGTCAAAAACTCCCTCTGATTTTGCCCGTGAACGTGATTTTGCCACCTGATTCTTTTTGCATATCCAGCGCCGAAGGCTGGATCATTCTAGGGAATCCTATCGAGGCAATTGGAGAATTGGAGCAAGTCAGCAATCCTGTCAAATTAAGGCCCGAATATCTCGAGCTGAAATGGCGGGTGTTTGCAGATACTCAGGAATGGGATGCTGCGTTGGAATTGTCGGAGGGAATGGTAAGGGACTTACCGGATCATCCCGGAGGTTTTATTCTTCGTTCTTATGCATTGAGGCGATCAAGGAAAGGCTCAGTGGAGCAGGCAACAATCTCACTCCTAGAGGCTGCCGTCAAATTCCCATCTGAACCCATCATTCCCTATAATCTTGCCTGTTATGCGTGTCAATCAGGTGAACTGGTTCAGGCTAGAAAATTTCTCCGTCTTGCCCTTGAAATAGGTGATCGCAAAGAGCTACTGAAAATGGCTGGCATGGATAGCGATCTCAAATCCCTCTGGAATGAATTGAAATCCCTGTGAGTTTTGTCAACCGATCGTGGCTCCCTGGGGTTGTTTTGCAGCAGGGTCATGTTTCTTCATGAAAAGGCTTCTTTCGTCAATCAAACCAGCGACTTTTTCAGGTACCATGGTCTTCCAGTTTGAGTTTCCATCCTTGATCATGTTCAACGCGTGCTTGCTACTTATTGACAGGCATTTGGAATCAAAGTCTCTCAGTGGTTGGATGAATTGGTTCTCATACAAATACTGATATAGGTGGCGCAGGTGGGAATCTACCAGCAGATTAGTCGCCGTTACAAGTGAGCTCGTTGCTGGTTCTTCCCATGGGTAAACGTAGAGTTTTAAATCGTTCTTAAAGAGCCGTCCAAATGATTCCAGAATACCTCCTGCCAAATCGTCATAGTATTTTTCATTGAAGACTTCCTTGAGTGTTGGCACTCCCATGGTGATACCTATCATTTTTTGTGTGTAGCGGAATAAATAAGCCGCTAGCCTGTGGAATTCGCCGTAATTTGAAATGGCCACAGGATAGCCCAATGCACTTAAGCAATCAACGCGCTCAAGGAAATCCTTTGAATCTATCTTATTGGCATCATTGTTGGTCGTCAGGTTCTGGATCGACATTTCTAGCAAGATCACTACCTCTTTGCTTTGCACTTTTGGCTCCTGGATAAACTCGGCTATCGAGCATTCAAGCATGTCCATGGCCAGACGCGTCACAGGACGAAAACTACCGCGTTGAATCAATACGGATTTTTTGTAAAACAACTCAGAGGGCTCGACCATGGTACCTTGTGGATTGAAGATAGCTGCATTGGCCAGCCCAGCTTCGACCAGTTTGAGGCTCATCAATCGGTTATCAACATCCTTGAATGCGGGGCCAGTGAACTCAATCACGTCTACTTCCATATGGCCTTTGGGGATGCTGTCGCCCAATGATTCGATGAGGAATTCCGGTCTGTCATGGTATTCATAAGCCCCGAAGATCAGGTTGATCCCGAAAGCACCGAGAGTTTCCTGATCCTGAATGTATTCCTTGCCCCAGAGCTGAAGGTGGATCAAGATCTGAGAGGGTTGGGCATTGGGTTCTGTCTGGAATCTGATCCCAAGCCAGCCATGACCATTGCTGTTGCGTTCTACATTACGCGTTGTTACCGAATCTGCAAAAGCAAAGAAACGAGTTTCAGCCCCACGCGTTGAACCAAGTCGTTCCTGCAGCAGGCCGTATTCATGTTCCAGCATTGTTTCGACTCGCTGGCGACTGACATAGCGTTTGCTTGCTCCATAAATGGAGTCGCTGACCGTCATGTCATAAGCCGACATCGTTTTGGCCACTGTCCCTGATGCACTCCCAACTCTGAAAAGCCATCTGGCCACCTCCTGACCTCCACCAATCTCGGCGAGCGTACCGTATTTCCCTCGGTCCAGGTTGATTTCCAATGCCTTTTGGTGTGTATCCATTGCCTCGCTCTTCAAATTACCCATCATACGGTCTTTTTTTGTTGCTCATTACGAACAAGTGCAAACTACCTTCCTTACGTACCTTTTCAACGCCAATTCGGAAAAATAAGCGCTTTGATTTCCACTGAAAAACAGCCTTACATAAAAAGATCTCTCTGCTTTAAAAAAGAGAGAGACCTTTTTGTTTGTTAATGATTTGAAATCAGAATAAAGGCTTTACTCCCATTCGATCGTTGCTGGAGGTTTGCTGGAAATATCGTAGCAAACGCGGTTGGCACCTTTGACTTCGTTGATGATTCGGTTGGAGATTTTCTCGAGCACCTCGTAAGGGAGTTTGACCCAATCTGCGGTCATTCCATCTTTGGATTCCACCACCCTGACTGCAATGGTGTATTCATAAGTTCGCTCATCCCCCATGACACCCACACTCTTGACCGGCAGCAGCACTGCAAATGCCTGCCAAACCTTATAATACCAGCCTGAGCTTTTCATTTCCTCAAGTACAATCGTGTCCGCCTCTTTGAGAATACGAATGCGCTGTCGTGTGACATCTCCCAGAATTCGGACGCCCAGTCCAGGTCCAGGGAATGGATGCCGATAAACCATTGATTCCGGGAGTCCCAGTTCGAGTCCAAGCAATCTCACCTCATCTTTGAACAGGCATTTAAGGGGTTCGAGAAGTTCGAATTTCAGGTTTTTAGGTAGGCCTCCCACGTTATGGTGACTCTTGATCAAAGCAGCAGGGTTGCCTGCAATAGGGACGGATTCAATGATGTCTGGATAAAGAGTCCCCTGTGCAAGAAACTTCGCATTGCCAACTTTCTTTGTGGCCTGCGTAAATGATTCAATGAAAGCCTTACCAATGACCTTGCGCTTACGCTCAGGGCTGGTGATGCCTTTCAGTCGTTTGAGGAACATCGTGGTGGCGTTTTCATATCGAAGCTTGAGTTTGAAATTATTTTGAAAAACTTCTCTGACGGCATCTGCCTCTCTTGCGCGCAGCAATCCATTGTTGACAAAAATACAAGTCAATTGGTCTCCGATGGCTCGATGAATCAACGCAGCGGCAACACTGGAATCAACCCCACCGCTCAGTCCCAAAATGACTTTTTCATCTCCGACCTGCTTACGGATTTCCTCAACTGCCTGGTCCAAGTAGTTGAGCATAGTCCAGTTGCGTCCGCATTTACAAATATCGTAGACAAAGTTCTTTATGATCACGCTACCGCGCGGCGTATGGACGACTTCTGGATGAAATTGAAGCCCATACCTATGCTTTTTGATATCCGCAACAGCAGCGAAATCGGAGTTTTCAGTGACTGCAACGGTAGTAAACCCTCGTGGTAATTTAGTGAGTTTGTCGCTGTGTGAATTCCAGACCTGAATGCGTTTGGGGAGTCCGCGGAAAAGCGGGCAAGTTTTGTCTTTGATCTCCAGCGTTCCTTTCCCGTATTCACGCTTCAGTCCTGGCTCCACGCGCCCCTTGAGGGATTCAGCCAGCATTTGCAGACCGTAGCATATGCCCAGTACAGGCACTTTGAGCTTGAATAATGCTGGGTCGGGCTTGGGTGCGTCTTCATCAAAGACACTGCTGGGGCCACCTGAAAGGATAATGCCCTTCGGTTTCATCTTCGCAATTTCCGCCGCCGGGGTGTCATAGCGGAGGATAGTTGAATAAACCTGACACTCTCGGATGCGTCTTGCGATCACCTGAGTGTATTGCGAACCAAAATCAAGTATGATAATTTGCTCCTTCATTGGAACGGAAATCGGGTTTTATGAGGGATTTTTACCTTGCTGACTAGCAAAAACTGAAAGAAGTTTGATCTCCTTCAATGTAAGATTGCAAGCAAACGATGAACTGGCTGCTCAGATTAATCGCAACAGGCGGACTTTGGAAACGTCTGACGGGGACCTATCAACAGACGAAATCGGGTATTCGGCAGGCCAAAAGTTTTGCTCATGGGGTCATGGAGAAACACGTCATCAGTACACTGGAGCAAGCTGAAATGGGAGATCGCGAATCGATTTTTGAAATGGGTGAACGATTTTATGAAGGCAGAGGTGTCCCTCAGGATTATGCATTAGCAATGGGCTGGTTTCGGCAGGCAGCCGATCTTGGTCACCACAAAGCTCAGACCAATCTTGGTATGATGCTCTGGATCGGACGTGGTTGCGACCGGGACCGGAATTCGGCTATCCACTGGATAAAAGAAGCTGCACGAAAAAATTACGAGCCTGCGCAGGAATTGTTACTTGAGATTCGCAGGAAGAATGGAGCGTCTCAACGCTGAACAGAGATCAATCTTTCCGAAGTTATTCTTTCTTCTCGTTTCTGCATCTCGAATCTGACAAATTTCCTTCATGAGACACGGGAATCTTCCATGGAACACGGAGATTGAAAATGCTTCATTGACCTTGTGGGAATATCACCGTCTTGAGCACCGCATTGAACCTGCGGACATGGTGCTCATTCTCGGAAGTCATGATCTTAGGGTAGGGAACAGGGCGGCTGAACTTCATCGTCAGGGAATGGCCCCGCTTTTTCTCTTTACTGGCGGGTTTGGTAACTGGACGGAGGGGGTCTTTGAGCTTCCGGAAGCGGAGCTCATTTCAGAACGAGCGATCTCTCTGGGATTGCCCAGAGAGATCGTCATGACCGAGCCTAATGCAACGAATACGGGTGAGAATATCAAGTATTCCAAAGCGTTGCTGGAATCTAAGGGAATGAAGATCAAAAGAGCGATCGCGATTCAAAAACCTTACATGGAACGCAGGGCTCACGCCTCCCTCACCAAACAATGGCCAGATGTCAAATGGCAGATTACTTCGCCCCAACTCGATTTCAATGCTTACTGCCAAGGTGGAATTTCCAAGGCATTGGTAACTGAGATCATGGTTGGCGACTTTCAGCGCATTCTTGAATATCCCAAACTTGGATTTCAGACTGAGCAGTCTGTAGGTGATCAGGCGCGTGTGGCCTATGCATTCCTCATCAAAAAAGGTTTCGACGGACACCTGATGAAATGAGGATCTGCTCATGAGGGCTCACAATGCATTTCCCGTATGACTTTGGGCGCATGCTTTGATTTTTTTCGGTGGACCACAAACAACGACCTTTCCACCTTCATCACCTCCCTCGGGCCCCATGTCGATGATCCAGTCTGAACTTTTAATCACCTCCGTGTGATGCTCAACCATGATCACTGAATGGCCCGAGTCGACAAGTTTTTGAAATAAATCGAGCAACACTCGAACATCATCGAAATGCAGGCCAGTCGTAGGTTCGTCAAATACGTAAAGGCAATGTTTGGGACCTTTACGTTGATTGGAAATTTGAGTGAGGTGCTTAACTAGCTTAAGTCGTTGGCTTTCACCGCCGCTCAGTGTATTGACTGGTTGTCCGAGCTGTAAATATCCCAGACCAGCCTGTTGCAGCCATTGGAGTCCTCGACATGCTTTGATTGCGTGGGATGAGTCCGTAATGGATTGCAGGAATTCTATCGCCTCGTCGACCGTTGCTTTCAACATGTCGGCAATGCTCCAAGACCTGCACTCCTTTGTTCCTGCTCTGGGAGCGTCCGCAAGTTGCGCTGAGCCGGTTTCCATCAATTTTATTTTAAGGATCTGGGGTTTGAATCGACGACCTTCGCATTCTTCGCATTGAATAAAAACATCACTCAAGAACTGCATCTCGATTTTTTCAAAACCGACTCCACGACAATGCTGGCACTGACCCGTGCGTGAGTTGAAACTGAAATGCCCTGCCTTGTAGCCTTTCTCACGAGCGGTAGGAGTTTTTGCAAACAATTCACGTATCGCATCGAATGCTCCCACGTAAACGGCTGGATTAGATCGCGGGGTCCTTCCGATTGGCGATTGATCAACAAGCACCGCTTCGTCAATGCTCTGATGTCCTTGAATGGAAACTTTAGCCTTGGGGGTCCCGTCCATTGTTTGTTCTGAGCTGGCATCACCGTCATAAGTTTTCTCGGAGGTCAGATCATGATTCAATCGATCTCTAAGCATTGGTATCAGGACCTCACGAACAAGAGTTGTTTTTCCTGAACCACTCACTCCGGAGATACAAACCAGTCGATTCAATGGAATATTAACTGCAATATTTTTCAGATTATGCTTCGAAGCATTTTTGATCTGCATCCATTGAGTTTCATGCTTCGGTTGAACAGGGCGTCCTCGGAATGCATCGATCGTTTTCACAGTCGACAAATACTGTCCTGTTAGAGATCGTTTGGAATGCATGAGCTGTTTCGCCGAACCCTGAAAAACCACGTTGCCTCCCTCTGTACCGTGACCGGGTCCGATGTCAATGATCTGGTCCGCTGCGAGCATCATTTGAGCCTCATGCTCCACCACCACTACTGTGTTTTGCTGGTCGCGCAAGTGTTTGAGAGTTGTGATGAGTTTCTGAGTGTCCTTGGGGTGGAGACCCACACTTGGTTCATCAAGGACATACAGGGTGTTAACCAAGCGTGTTCCCAGGCAGCTGGTGAGATTTACTCGTTCAGTCTCACCTCCAGATAAACTGCGTGTTGGGCGATCCAGAGTCAGGTATGAAAGCCCAACCTCAACCATGAATTTAAGTCTGGACTGTACTTCATTTAAAATAAGTCCCATCGGTTCATTGACTTTCGGTTTGAATTGTTTTTGCCATGACTCGACGGTTCCCAGACACTTTGAAAGCGGGAGTTTGTAAAATTCTGGCAGTGTCAAAGAGTCACTTGAAGGTCCCTGCAAATGCATGCGATAGTTTAATGCCTCGGGTTGAAATCGAGCTCCTTCGCATGAAGGACAGATTGTGTAGGACCGATAGCGAGCCAGTAGAACGCGCACATGCATTTTGTAGGATTTGGATTCTAGCCATCTGAAGTATCCTCGCACTCCATACCAGGCTTTGGGCCATTGATGATTTGCATCGCTTCCATAACCTTGATCTCCTTCAATGACCCATTTTTGCTGGATTTTTGTTAATTTCTTGAATGGGGTATCCGTTGGAATCTTTCGTTTCTTGCAGAACGACATCATGTCCCTGTGGCATTCCATGCCATGACCGGTTTGCCATGGTTTAATGACACCTTGTTTCAGTGTGATGTTTTCATCTGGAATAACCAATTTGTAGTCAATGGTGATGATCCGCCCAAAACCTTTGCATTCTTGGCAAGCACCTGCAGGATTGTTGAAACTGAACAAAGAAGTTGTAGGCAACTTGTAGTCGATTTTACATGTCGAACAATGTCGGTCTCTGGAATGTTTTCTAGTTCCTGACGTAGATTGGTATGTGGTTTTGGCGGGATGTACCTTCAAATGCCCCTTGCCAAAGTGATATGCCTGTTCGCAGGCTTCGGTAAATCTCGAACGCATTCGTGTTGTCAGTTTGATGCGATCCTGAATAATAGTCAGCGTGGTCTCCTTGTTTTTTTCCAAATGAGGCAACGATTCCTCAAGCCTCATTGGTTCATTTTCAAGGAAGATTCGACTGAAGCCTTGCTGTTTCACCAGATTGATAGACTCCTTCAGAGACAGTTTAAGGCTTAATGGAACATCAAAAGAGATGAGGACGGTTTCGTCCGAGGCGGATTCAATCCAGTATTTCCAGATCGATTGAATGTCTTCTTCCACCACGATTTCACCGCATCCTGAGCAATAGAGGTCAGCCTTCTGAGCCCATAATGATTTCACGTGGTCGCAGATTTCCGTCATCGTTCCGATTGTGGATCGAGTGGTCTTGACGGTATTGCGTTGTTGAATCGCAATGGCAGGTGGAATTCCCTCGATTTTGTCTACCTTGGGTTTGTCCATTCGGTCAAAAAATTGACGCGCATAGGGAGTAAAGGTTTCGATGTAACGTCGTTGACCTTCTGCATAGAGAGTGTCAAATGCAAGTGAGCTTTTGCCTGAACCACTTAGGCCGGTGATTACAATTAACTTCCCAAGAGGGAGATCCAAATCAAAATTTCTGAGATTGTTGTGACGAACCCCACGTAGTTGGATGCAAGTTTCCCGTTTCTTTTTGGGCATGAGTTTCAACCTAAACGAGAGAAGGCCGCTGTCAATGAGTAGGCTTTCTTTGCGACTTTTTATTTTTTACTCCCGCTGTGTTCTAGACACAAGGAACGTTGCATCTTTTCGACCTGATTACTGGTTTTAATGCGAACCTGTTCCTCGCATATCAATGCATATCCCGTAGCAGATCAAAGCTTGTCGGAGCCCATTCAATTGGCATATGTTTAACTGATGGACTCCAATGTTTTAACTCGCAGATCTTTCTTGGGTAACAGTTCGCTTATGGCCGCATCCCTGACGGCTGGGATGCGAACTTCGACTGTCCTTCAAGCAGATACAGCTGCCGTCCTTACCAATATAAAATTTGGCTTGGTAACCTATCTTTGGGGCAAGGATATGAAACTTCCTGATTTGATTCGTTCTTGTGAGGAAGCGGGAGTAGGAGGTGTTGAAACTCGGACTCAACATGCTCACGGAGTGGAACCTTCATTGTCCGCTGCTGAACGCAGGGAAGTGCGGGATCGTTTCAAGGATAGCTCAGTTTCTCTGGTTGGTTACGGTTCGAATGCCCAATTTCACGATGCTGAATCAGAAAAACTCAAGGCAAATATTGAGTTGACCAAAAAATATATTCGTTTGATGCATGATTGTGGCGGTAGCGGGGTCAAAGTGAAACCCAATGGATTTGCCCAAGGGGTGTCCAAAGAGAAAAGCATTCTTCAGATTGGACGTGCGTTGAATGAAGTGGCTGCATACGGAGATGATTGGGGACAGGAAATTCGTGTGGAGGCTCACGGCAAAGGTACGAGCGATTTACCTGTCATGAAAGCGATTTTCGATATGGCAGATCACCCCAATGTTGGCGTTTGCTGGAACTCCAACGGGGTGGATACACAAGGTGCCGGACTGAAGTCGAATTTCAATATGGTGAGAGATCGGTTCGGTGCCACCGCGCATGTGCGAGAGTTGAACCTGGGTGATTATCCATATCAGCAGTTGATGAAGATGATGGTTCAAACAAATTATAATGGATGGATACTCTTGGAAGCTCGCACCAAACCAGTCGACAAAATCGCCGCTATGAAGGAACAGCGAGAAGTATTCGAAGGTATGATTGCCACAGCACGAAGTTGAATTCTTGAGCACGACCCAATCCATTGATATTACGCGCATCCTTCACAATATTGAAGGAGGTGACGATCATGCATCCGAGCAGTTGCTGCCATTGGTCTATCGTGAGCTTCGTCAACAAGCAGCGCATCAAATGGTTAAGGAAAAACCAGGTCACACCCTGCAGCCAACGGCACTTGTTCATGAAGCTTATTTGAGGTTGCTGGGGGATGCCGGTCAGCACTGGGAGAATCGCCGTCATTTTTTCGCCGCTGCCGCCGAGGCCATGCGCCGAATCCTGGTTGAAAATGCTCGGCGCAAACAACGGCAACGCCACGGTGGTGAATGGAAACGTGTGGATCTTGCCGGGCTTGATGTCGCCGTGACCGCTGAGGATGACCAACTTCTACTGGTGAATGAAGCACTCGCCAAACTCGAAAAAGAAGATCCCGAGAGCGCCGAACTCATTAAACTCAGATTCTTTGTAGGGCTTCCCAACATTCAGGCCGCCAAAATACTCAACATGTCCGAACGCACGGCCAAGCGCAACTGGGCTTATGCTCGCGCCTGGCTTTTTGAGGAAATTACACGAAATAAATAGTGATTGATAAGATTGGATGAGTGATTCATGGCTCCTTTTTTCAGGGGTTTTAGCTCGCAACATTGGGCCAGGTATCGTTTGTCCAAGCCAGAGGATCGAAGTCAAGCTGTCGAAAGTGGAATCAAGCATGGATGAAGTTCTCAAAAGAAAAATCGGGCTCCCAATGGGAACCCGATTTTTCGTGAATGGTAAGTTATGTTCGGTGTCACGCTGTCTTATTCTGCGATAAAAAACTGAGACGCTTGATCCGGTGTCACCGAATGAGGGGAAGTTGCTCCATCTACAGCATTGAATGGACCGTCAATGCTGTCAGCGCTCATGAGCGTACCATCGAATTCAATGACGACATTCTTATCAGTCAAGGCGATCGAGGATATGCTTCCTCCGTCAGTAACGGGATCTTTCTCGACACCGCGGATAATCAATCCACTGATACCACCCGAATTATCTTCCATCTCCGCAAACCAGATGTGTTGGCCCTCTGCCAGATCCACTGTCACGGTTCGTGGTTGACCACCAGGTGCCACAATGGGCGCTCCATCGATTTCAACTACGCCACTATAGTTGCCGGTGTTTTGTTCAGCGGGCGCGCTGCTTACCACGGCACCATCGATCCAAACTTTTCCAAATCTTCCATTGTTGTCCGTTGTTCTTCCTTCGAATACAGTTACGTTGTAAGTCCCAGCACTCAAACCTGAAAAACGCATGAGAAGTTCTGTTCCACCTGTGTCTGGATCACGGTAATTGTAATCATCTTTGACAATCGCAGGAACCAAAACTCCATCGTAAACCGCATCGTAAAGTTCCTTGGTTGGATTATTGGCAATTTGACCATTTGCGGGTGCCTGTCCAGTTTCGGCTGAGAGGGCGGCATTATCCATGATGGTCATCATGACATTACTGTTACCACTTTCCGAGAAGTCAGTGAGTTTCCAGGTTGCTTCGGTGAGTTCGTCATTAGCGACACCTTCAAGACTTGAGCTGTCTTCGGTTACTTCCGCATTGGGATTAGCAAAGCTCCATGAGGGAATCACATTCCAATCAGCCAGTTTTTCAGGGAACGCACCAGAAGGAAAGCCATCTGCGTCGTTGATTTCTCGCTCATTCTCCATATGACCGA
>Ga0257126_1001863_pt1 | contig 14540 bp, 4 predicted proteins | sample SI060_120mmetaG_FD_190151 | JGI IMG/M metagenome (GOLD analysis project Ga0257126, IMG submission 190151) | Marine microbial communities from Saanich Inlet, British Columbia, Canada - SI060_120m | ecosystem: Environmental > Aquatic > Marine > Inlet | place: Canada: British Columbia | collected... | reverse complement strand
CTATTTCTGTTGGTTCTCCGATAGTAAATGAACCAGCTCCAAGAAACGTATATACGTTATATGATTTTCCGTTTTCAACTGCTTCAGTTATAGTAGCACCTGTAGATGATACGGTTCTAACAATATTATCAGAATCTCTCCAGTATGTTCCATCAAAATATTCAACAGTGGAAGTTGAAGTATTAAATCTAATATATCCCTCTTGCGGACTACCTGGCCTTTGTGCAGTAGTACCTGAGGGTAAAGTTAAATGTCCTGTGTCATCAATGTTTAAATTTGTAAGTGTTGCCATAATTAAACTCCATACCTCGCTCTTTCATTTTCAAATAGTGCTGTCATTTCGTTTGCCGACACAGTCCTATTATATATGTTATATTGCGATAGATATCCGTTTAATCCATATGAAGTATCACCTTGGCCAAATACTCCAATACTCCTAGCAGGAACATAAGTTTGTAAATTACCAGTCCAGCTTTGAGATCCTACTTCAACACCGTCAATATATGCTTTTTTTACTGAGCCGTTAAGTGAAAATCCAACTAAATGCCAACTTCCGTCATTAACACCGGATCCGTCATTTTGAACATATCTAGTTCCAGCAGTATTAGTAATACCTGTACGAAGTGCTCCGGAATCATTTGGAATGGATATTTCAAATTGTGTTGGCCCGCATATAATATGATAGCCACCATCACCGGCGCCTTTTGTTTTAACCCAAGCAGTAACACTTACAGTGTTACCATACCCAAAGGATGGTGATAACTTAACGTGTTTGTTGCCACTTGGTTCAAAAGTAAATGCATCTTCAGTTGTATTATATTCAGGATAATTCATAAGAAGTGCGTGTGGGCCGTTCCAATAATTTATTTTATTCGTTAATATGTCTTGTACCGATGGCTCATTGCCAGTAACTTCTTCAAGTCTAGGTTGCCACCATTGTAATCTAGCAGCAGTATTAGGCGAATAATAATGATAAACTCGCTGTCTTAAACTAGATGTAGAAGCAGCCATTCTCATATCTCTTCCAACATTACATCCACTCGGTTGCCCTATTCTTCCGTCAGCAATAGTATATACACCGGTATCAGGATGTGCAACATTGCCTCTACTATAGTTGTGAGGAAGTACGTGACTAACGTGTAATCTCCAATCAGATGCAGTTCCTGTATAAGGAAGACCGCCTATGCCGTCACATACCCAATAAGGGTTACCTTGAGCAGCGCCGTTGTCTAGTCTTAAAACAGCACTTCCGCCGCCGTTAGTACCGTGATAGAAAGTTCCGCTATCTGTACTAGCAGCCTTTCTAACCCATACTAGAGATCTATATGTTCTTCTTGGGTCAACTGATCTATAACTACTATTCCAGCCACCGTCAGCGTTACTAGAAGTATCAGGATATGAACCCCAACATAATGAAGTATTACCAAACGGGTCAACTTGTTGATTGATTAAATTATCACTAACTGCACCATTGCGGCCGAACGTATCAGCATCAGTTGCGCCGTCTCTCCAAGTCCACGCACCTAACAACGGTTGTCTATAATTTTTTTCTCTATATTGTCTTGCGTCTAGTTCTAAAACTAGACCTTGTCTTAATGAGGAACCGTCTGATGTGGCAGACCAGCTGCCGCTACTAGTATAATATTCTGTATTTTTAGTCGATTCATTGTACTTAAATGATGCTGTTTCGAGGCTGTCTGTACCGCGATTATTTGAGCCCGAAGCCGGAATCTTTATTACTGAATCATTAATAGTAACATTTTTTACGGTTGCCATTACTTTTTACTCTTTATACTGTCTAGCTCATTTTTTAAAGTTTTTACTGCTTCAATTAAGTATGCAGTTAATTTTGAATATTTAATACCGGTAGCATTGCCTTCTGAGTCTTTTGCAACTAATTCAGGAATAACATTGTTAGTCCATTCAGCAATTAAACCTGCTTCGTGTTCTTTGTTATCAAGTCTATCATATGTTACACCATTTAACTGTGTAATAATGTCTAATGCATTTTGTATAGGATTAATATTTTCTTTAAGTGCAATACTTGATGTTTCAACAATAGTTTGTGCAGTTATTTGTCCACCAAATCCTGCGCCACCGCCTACTACTAATGCTCCAGTTGAAGTTGAACTAGAAGCAGTAGAGCTTTGTATAGCCATTTGATTAACTGTAAGTTTTCCTGGGTTAGGAGCAAATTCTAATCTACTACTATCTGAAAAACTTAATGTGTCTTCTCCGCCGCTAGATGCACTTGCAGAGTCAATCATTGCTACGTAATACGTACCATTATCTGCTGCGGTTCTATTTACTGTTGACATTGTCACAGTCTGCCACGTTAACGCTCCGCTACCGTCGGTAACTAATGTTTGATCAGCATCTCCGTCGTTAGCTGGTAATGTAAGCGAATAACTACTTGAAATAGTAGCAGGAGCTCGAATACCTGCGTAATTAGAGCCGCTGTCGCCTAACCTTAATTGTTTTTCATCTGATACTAATAAAGGTGCTTTAGATTCGACAATAGCGTTATTGCCGCCATCCTGTGTTGGCTCTAATGTTATATTTGCACCTGCTACTACAGATTTCAAAGCGTTATCCTGTGTAAAGATATCACCTAAAAGTGCTTTACCTACTCTTCCTGATGTAATTTTTCTTGGCATAATTTCTTCCTTAAGCTGTTGCTGTTTCTATACCGTAGACCATAACTGCTGTATTTGCGTTTGAAGAACGTGTATAAATTTGTCTACTTGCATCTATAACAATGCCTGTTCTTTCAAGTACACCATTGGGTAGTATTTCTGTATCGTATTCCAAATAGTCATCTGCTACTGGTAGTGTTGCCCCTGTTGGGTCTGTTTTTGCTATTGCTAATCTAACTGTAATGCTAGATGTATTTTTGTTGCAGATACTAACAGTAACTACACTAAATGTATCTACTGGTACAAGATAAGTTGCTGTGTATGTTGCTGCTACTAGATCTGCTGATCCTAATATTCCGTTTGCCATTTTTTAATCTCCAATTTTAATTATCTCAAGAAGTAGTTGTAAGCTAAAGGTACGCCAAGTACTGTACCACTAAACACTACGTTTGCTTTTATATTTAGCGTTGCTCCGCTTAGTGTTGTTATAGTATCGGCGCCTACAAATATGTCACCAGCTGTAACACTGTTAACGTTTAATGTAGCACCACCGCCACCAATTTGTGCTTCAATGTATGCTTTAACAGCACGTTGAGTTGGTATAACATTGTCGCTATTTGCAGTAAAGAACGGGTCTGTACTGAACTCATTTACAGTAGCACTATTACCACCTAATGTAACTTCACCTAGTGAAAGTTCTTGTAGTCCTGCAATGTTGAATGCATCAGCATTCAATGTTGCAACACCAGTTGATTGTTCAATAGTAAACAAGTCTCCAACTCTAAAGTTACCATCTTGGTCAGTAGCAGTATAGAACACTCTACCACCGTTATTATCAGCTGTTTCGTTTGCTTGTATTGGAAGCTGTGTTGGAGCATTTGGATAATTAGTATCTGCAAATCCTCCTGTACCAATATCTAAGAAATCGTGTCCTGTTAAACGTACTTGACTAAATCTAATACGCATTTCTACAGGATCTCCTTCTGGTAAGTTGTCGGAAACTGGTACTGCAGGTGATACTTGTAAGAATCCTGTGTAACTTCCGTCATTTGTACCTAAGAAGCTAATAACATTTACTAACTTAAAGAACTCTCCTGGTAAACTTGCAAACTCAACGTTTGATCCGTTAACTGGTTTAGATGTTAATCTCTTCACAGCAATGAATGAGCCTGCTTGCGGGAATAATGCGCCACCATTTGAATTTTGGGCATCTATTTCTGCTGTTGAACTTGTAAATCCTGTACCTCTATTATTAAATGTTGGATTTGCTAATACTCCGTTACCAATTTGCGGCACTAAGTCAACGTCATCAACATTGTTAGGATCTGTTACAGTTATAGTCGGTGCGCTTGTATACCCACTTCCTGGCTCAACAACTCTAATTTCAAACACTTGCTCATTTGCTACACTTGCTCTACCTCTTGCAGGTGTATTAATTTTAGCATATTTTCCTGCTGTTCCTGCACCAGGTAATATCATTACAAATTTACCTTCTTGTGCAGGATTACCAAATGCTATTGCATTAAATCCACCTGCAGTAGCCGTTCCAGTTAATGTATATGACTGCCAATACAATCCATCGTGACTATATTGAACTTCGTCAGTGTCATCAGTTGTAACAACAAATGTACCCTGTCCATATGCTAGTTTGCGTTCTGTAACTGTTAATGGAAGTGTAAGTGTGTTTTCGTACCAAGTAACACCGTCTAGTGAGTACATAATACCGTTTGTACCACCAAGTGCTACAAACTTACCATTACCCCATACAATATCTGTCACTGCTGCAAATGCTGCCGGAGCAGTTACGCCTGTCCAACTAATACCGTCTTCGGAATATGCCGCACTTGTTGTTCCGCTGTTGATAGCAACAAACTTACCTGCACCGTATACCATTTCACCAAAACCATTTGCTGGAAGTGCTGTGCCAGTGATGCTCCAAGTTTGACCACCGTTATCTGAATATGCAACATCTTGATCAGCGTCACTAATAACAACAAACCTTGCTGTAACATCAGCAATTTGACCAAATGCTACAGTATTTTCTCCTGTTGCATTAAACGATCCTGGTAAAGAACTAGTTGACCAACTATCAGCGTCAGCACTATATGCTACTGTAGCATCACCGTCTGCTACTAATAGTACTGCACTAGGTTGGAATGTACTTGAACCGTCATCTTGTAAACCATCTGCAATACTTGCCCAGTTTCCGCCTGGTAAAGTAGGTAATACTTCTGAAGTCCAAGTTTCGCCATCAATACTTACAGCTCCGTTTGTTCCTGCACCTACTGCAAGGAATTTACCTGCCTGTGCAGTGCCTGCAAAGTCAAAATCTACAATAGCCCCTGTCACACTGTTTACTGTTGTTACAGTTATTGTAATATCGTTGGCTGTAGTTGCTCCGCCAACGTTTGTTCCTACAATAGTTAACGTGTCAAGTCTTGCATAATCTGTACCTGCAGCATTAATAGTTACATAATATTTACTTCCGTTACGAGTAACATCAAAAGTTGCTCCAGAGCCGTTGCCACCTGTGTGACTTATTCCTGTATACTGTGCTGCTGTTTGAATCCATTCAACATCATACCAAGTAGTTGATGTTGGCATTGTAATACTATTGCTTGAATTAGTCGGAGCAGTAATTGAAACTCTTGGTTCAATTTGATATGTTGAAGAACTGTTAGGAGCAACAATAGGTGTTCCTGGAACTACGTGATCCCAGCCTGCAACACCGTCTGATTCTCTTAACACAGTAACTTCTTTAGTACCTGCATCATATGTATTAATTATTGCATATTGTCCATTAGCTGCACCACCTACAATATAAACCTTCATACCTGGATAAGCTGTACTTAGCTGGCCGTCTGTAGCAGCTAGGAATATACCTGTTGTACTACCACTTTGTGCAACGTTACTTGCTATCAAATATCCACTGCCGCCAAGCTGTATGGCAGCATTAGCATTTTGATCAATATAAGCATAATTAAATCCGCCATCACGGAATTCGTCTGCTACTACTACTTCACTACTACCTGGACCAAAAATGTTTAGTTTTGCTTCTGTATAGTTATTACCTGCGTGTCCAAATTCAAGATTTAATAGTTTAACACTATCAGTCTGAACTTGACTAATTGTAGCACTATATTGATTAGTATTATCAACAATAGCACTTATTGGAGTTTCGTCTGGATCAACACCTGTTGCTACTGATCCAAAGTCACCGTATGAGTTGTTACCATTCGTTGCACGTACTCTACCACCTGTTTCTGCAAGGTAGCCAATGTGTGAGTAATATGTAAACACTGATACAAGTTCTGCTCTACCATTGTTAAGAATGTGTGCGCCAATACCGTCACTTATAACCTGTGTAAAGTCATTTGATACAAACGAATCGTTGCCGCCATTGTGTAGGGCACCGTCAATTTTTTGTCCTGTGGCAGCATTACCAAATGTAGTTACGCCTTGAATATAAGGTGAACGTGTAATAATCCAAGTACGGAAGTCTTCTGGGCCATATCCTGGATCTAATGAACAATACGCTCCTGCAGACATTTTACTATATCCGTATGTATTTTCAGGTAACATTTGTCCGTTTAACCCATTTAGGGTACAATTTCTTAAGCCAGTAGCATCTCTTAGATAGAACATATCTTCTTCTTGTGAGCCTGTTACTGAGTTATTATAAAAACGTGCTACGTATCTTGCACTATAGTTGCCTGGATACATTAGATCGTATTTTAAAGCATCAATATAGTAACCTACATCACGTAAGCAAAGTGCTTCGTTGTAAGTATATGAACTAAATGTGTTTGTAATATAAGTTGTTGTGCTAGACTGTAATGTTGCCTTATTACTTTGTAATGTTGAGAATGATGTTTGTATACTAGATGTCTCACCGCTTGCAACTGGATAAGTTGTAGTAACTGTTCCTGCACCATTAGTAATAATAGCTATAATATCATCCATATCTGCTTCAACACCTGCTTGAGATGCTGTTTCAGCTGCTGCTGATAGTGTAGATTTTAGATTTCCATATGCTGCTAGTGTAGCAGTTTTTTCGTTACCTGCATCAATTTGTAATGTACCATATGAGTAGTAGCTATCGCCTGCAATTACAGTTTGATAGTTGCCACCATATAATACATCATATGTTATAGCATCAATAATATAACCAGTATCTCTTTCACACTTAGCTTGTCCAGCTGCGCCTAGTGCAACCCATTGGGCATTGTAGTTAGTGTTTAAGTAAGTCGATACACTTGAAACATACGTTGCTCTATTAGCTATAAAGGTTGCTGCTGTGGTACTGTCAGCTGATGCTGTTGTGCCATTGTCTGGGAATGTGTATGTTGGAACTGCTGTTAATCCACCGTCAAGTATCTCATACACGTTAGTAAATGCGTTGTATACTGTTGGATAGTCTGCTGCTTGTATATAAGTTTTAGCAAGGCGTCTAATATATTTAATAATAGCAAGTGTTTGCATCTTTTGATTGCCAACTACTGCCTGTGCTGATGTAACAGCCCTGTAGTATGCTGAACCTGCAACACTTGATGCAAAGTTTGAACCAGTAATCAAGTCATAACTTACTGCATCTACAATCATTCCAACATCTCTTTCACAAGTTGCAGAATTGTATGAACTATCAAAATCTACAAAGTTATGATTTACATAGTTTTTAACTTCTTCAACAATAAATGTTCTATTACGCTCTAATTGTAGCATTGCATAGTATGCATTTTGATCTTCAGTACAACATACACTACCTTCATTTGTTGCACCAAATAATATTGCATCAATTACTCGAGCACTTGCTGTAATTCTTTCAATAGCTTTTGCATCACTTGAAACATTAGCAATAGCACCGTTAGTTGAATCTAATAATGCATACTGAATAGCCTCACGGGTAACTGTTTTTTGACCGCCTGTATAAACTTCTATAGCAGTTTTACGCAAATATGCGTGTGCTGCTTTTAATGTTCTATAGTTACTATCTAAAGCAAAATCAAATCCTACTGCTTCTAATATTTTTCCTATATCTCTTTCACACTTAGTACTATTATAAACAAGTGCAGGGTAGTTAGTATTAATCCAACTAGTTGTATTAGTTTTAATTCCTGCTGTTGCTGTATCTAATGCTCCTTTAGCAGCAATTAATGATGTTGTACTATTAACATTATTTGCTAATGTAGGATTAACTAGTGTAGTTGTTGTTCCGACTGCTGTTGGTCCATTATTGATAATATCAATAGTATCTTCAATATTATTAGCAATAGCAGCAAAATTACCAGTATTACCAGTTAATTGCTGTATTACTGCTGTTTGTTTTGGACTAACTACTGAACCATCTTGTGCAACAGTCTGCATTGTTGTTTTTAAATAATTTATAGCAGCAATTGTTTGTGTTTTTATTGATGCTGGTAATTGATCGATTGTGTTATCGTCGCCGTCCCAGTATGCTAAGCCAGTAATAACTGCTAACGAGTTACCGCCATATGTTAAATCATATATCACAGAATCAATTATGTATCTTGAATCTCTACGTGTATCAGTCTTACCGTATTTTAATGTTGGATATTCAGTATCTAAATATGCAATCACTTCTGCAAGTAAAAACTCTATATTAAGTTTAATATTTGCTACAGCATTTTCGTCTGCTTGGGCTAGTGTAATTGGATCATTAGTATATGCTGCTTCCATCGAATTCAAACCATAATCGATTTGATACTTCATTAGGTCAACTAAACTTTCTACTTTAGTTGCTTGATCAGATATTGCTAAAGGCCAATTTTCATCTTGTGGTTCTGTATTTCCTAAAGTCGGAGTAAGTGTTGTTCCAGTAACAACATTTTTGACAACTTCTGCAACTCTATCAAATGTTTTAACTGTGTAATAATTATCTTTTACTGGAGTTGTTGCTCCTTGTGCAATAATTTTAGTTGAGCGTAATTCGTCTCCAAGTATAGCACAATATGCTGGTACTCTTATTGGTAGCATTTCGTAATGCTCGCCTGTTGAAACTTTAACTAGTGTTTGCGGCACATCACGTGCTGGAATATCTGCTGTGTTTTGTGAAGCAATCGCTGTAGTTACAATACCTACTAAACTTGCAAGTTTATTATAGGCACCAGCTTCAGCTGTAATAGTTAAGCTCTTAAATTGATCAACAATTGCTGTTGAATCATCTGTAACATTTTGATAAATTACTGTTGGATTTTGATTTTTAAGAACTGCATCAACAACAGTTAGCATATAATTGTATGCGGCAACACTTTGTTCGCGTTCGTTTGCAGCAACAGTATAAGTTCCTGTACCGTTATTTTCTGCTGCTGTTGAATATGGACCTTCGTCTAATGCATTTAAAAATGTTTGTGTAGCAGCACGAGTTTTTAAGTTTCCGCCGTGTCCCAAATCCCATTTAATTCTATCAACAATAAAGCCTACATCACGCTTACATTTATCTTCGCCGTATACAAAGTTTTCCCATATACTTCCGACCGATGCATTTGCAATTTGATAATTAATCCAAGACCCTACTTCTTCTTGAACAAATACTCTATTCATTTCTAACAAATATTGTGCGTCTGGATTTTTTGGTCCTTGCTCAATTTGCTCACAAGCGTAACGAATAGTTTTAAAAGGTCTATCAATTGTTCTGCCCGATTGAGGGAATGGTCTATCAATACCGTGTTCTGCAACAAAGTATATATCTTCTACTGATTGTAAGAATTCCCAATTAGGTACTCCTGTAGTACCTACAGTTAATACTTGACCTTCTTGTCCAATTGGTAATCTTGTTGGTGCTGTTCCACTATAGTAAACTAAATCGCCTTCTGTAGTAAGAACACTAGTTTCAGAACCAATAGCCATTACAGCCCAATACTGTCCTGAATCAAATAAGTCTGGACGTGATCCTTGTGCGCCGCCGCCGGCTCCTGCTAATGTTTCAGTTGAATAATCATCACCTTCTGAGATATGATACTTTACACAAATGTACGAATTTGATTCGTAACGTACTACATCACCTTCAAAATATTCTTGGTCATCTAACCATTCACTTCTCCAGCGTATTCCTTCATTTAATTTTTTCCAATAAGTTTCATTATTGTTTTCTGGTTGCTGTCCAGAATGATCTTGTACGCATATATACGTAAATCCACCTAATCGTACTACTTCGCCTACTTTATATTGTACAGTAGCACTATCTTCATTCCACTCGCCTACAAAACGAAACCCTTCTGTAAATACGTCCCAATCAGTTGGCGCAGTAGATGTAAATACACCATTTTGTGTAAATGCTGTAAATGCTGAAGCATCTAATGGTGTTAGTAATGTACTGTTAGTGTAAAGTTCAAACGTGTTAGCATCAATTACTTTTACATATAACTCTGTAAGATCATTAAGTTCAACTGTTCCTTCTACTCCGGCAAAAGTAATTTTTCTGCCGTCCTGTAATCCGTGTCCTGCACTTGTAACTACTGGTGGTTCAGCTAGTGTAACTCCAGTAATAGTACCGCTTAACGGTGCTGGAGAACTTGCTGTATGGTTAGTTTTAGCAATATACTGATTTCCGCCATAGCGAACAACATCGCCTGGCTGATACGGTCTAAATGGCGACCAATCGTTTTCGTACTGGAAGCCTTCAACAAATTTACTCCAGTTTGCAGTATCAGTTCCTAAATCAGTTGTCGATGTGTGAGCTGTTGTACAAATCCAAACTCCTGCACCATAACGAACTAAATCATTGTATTTGTATCTTGTATTTTTTGCCCAGGAGCCTTTGTATTCTAGTCCGCTATTAAATATGTCCCAATTAGAAATATTAGATTCTAAACCGTCAGCAGTAGTAGCAGTAGAAACGTGTAGTGTATTACAAACATAAGTAGAACCGCCGTATTTTACAAAATCATTTATACGGTATCTAGTAGAAACTGACCAATCGCCTTTCCAATATAATCCTTCAGCATAAGCGTCCCATTTAGCAATGTCAACTTCTAAACCGTCGGTGGCATCAGCATCAGTAGCAGCACTAGTATGAATAGTATTTGCAATATATAATCTTGCACCGTAACTTACTATGTCTCCATAAACATAGTCGGTGCTTACTGTCCATTCTCCTCTCCAAGTTTGACCATCGCTGACTAAGTTCCAGTTTGATGGAACTATATCTAAGTCTGAAAAGAAATTTGATTGACTTGTATGACCAATCGTACATATATACGTTTTACCACCAAATGATACAACATCATCTTGATAGTATGTGTTAGCAGCACTCCAGCTGCCCTTCCATACAAATCTAATTCTACCTAGTTTAAATTCTGCCATTTTTTTCTACTCCGCTAGTGTATTTATCTAATTCTTTATTTTGCATTTTTTATTGCATTGTTTCGTCAAGTGGTCTTAAAAACAGTGATTGTGATACTATTGTTCCTGACACAATTGTTGGATTAGTTGTTATATTTCCGGCTCCGTCATTTGTTGTAAATGTACCATCAAAATTAACATTACTTGGTATTTTTACATAGTTATCACTATTATTAGATATTTCATTAGCTTCGCCACCTAATATAACTTGCCCTGCTCTTAGTCTATTAACTTCAAGACTTTCGCCGCCAACACTTAATCTATCTGCAAGGAATGTTGTAATTGCTCGCTGTGTTGGAATAACATTATTTGAGTCTGCTGCAAATGTTGGATCTGTTGAAAATTCACTAACAACAGTACCTGATCCGCCTAGTCTAACTCCGCCTAGTGATAATTCACTAAGTCCGTCTAAGTCAAAGAACTCAGCACTAATAGTAACAATACCAGTAGCTTGCTGAACACTAAATAATTCGCCTGTTCTAAAGTTACCATCTTGGTCAGTACTTACATAAAACACTCTTCCGTTATTTGTTTCATATACTTCATTTTCTGGTGCAGCAGTAAAAAATGCTCCGCCAGCATATATTTCAGGATAGTTTGTAGTTACAAAGTTTCCTGTACCAATATCTAAGAAGTCGTGTCCTGAAAGACGACACTGACTAAACTTTTCTCTTAGTGTTATAGTTGTTCCGTGATTAACAACATATTCTACATCAAGTCTAGGAGATACTTGAAATTGTACTATTTTTGTTTCATTTCCTAAACCGTCATCGCCTAGGTCTTTAACAGTAACTCCGCTAAAGATTGCTAATGTTCCGGGTATTAATGCGTTTGGATCTAAAATTCCATTAATTTGAATCTGTACTCCTGGTCCTGGAATGTTTTTAATTCCAGAAACTGTTAATAGGTTACTAACAGGTATAATATCTGCAAATCCATTGCCGGATATTGTAATTGTTGACGAAGCACTTCTATAACCTGCGCCTCTGTTAATAAATTCTGGTTGTGACAAAACGTTATCACTAACTCTTGCTTCTAATGCAACATCAAGTCCAATAAGTTCAGTTACATTTGGATCTATAACAGTTACTGTCGGCGGTGATGCTTTGCTATAACCGCTGCCTGGATCTAGTATTCTAATTTCTTCAATACTTCCAACATTAACAACTGCTCGTCCTTTTGCTTTTACACCTAAATTAAGTATGCTTACACCATTAGTACTTGCAGCACTTGCTTTAACAAACCATTGGCCGTTACCGTAAACTAATGCACTCCAAGTATGACTTGCTGGCAATGTTAATTCTGTCCAAGTCACAGCGTCTTCACTAACAAATGCAACACTAGTAACACTTGCATCTTGTGCGCCTACTGCAACAAAGTTTCCATTGGCGTATTTTACTTGTGCTGTATTAAACGATGCACCACCTAAAGATGTTGCTAAAGTAGTAAAAGTTACACTACCAGTATACCAAGTTATGCCGTCAAAACTGTATGCATACTGGCCATCAACAGCAGAAACTGCAACAAACCTATTATTGCCGTATGAAATATCATTTGGGTTAAATCCTATGGCGCTATCGTGTCTTATCCAAGTAATACCGTCTGTACTAGATGCTGTTGCTCCGTCGCTTGACGATACTGCAACAAACTTACCTTTGCCATAAGTAATACTACTCCAAACACTTGTAGTACTATCTACACCACCGTCAGTGTCATCTGGTATACTACCTTGAGTCCAAGTTGTGCCATCTGCACTAGATAAAACTCTATCATCGTCTGATGCAATTATTACAAATTTACTATTACCAAATGCACTATCTGACCACGCTGCTGCTAAAGGTAATGTTCTTTCTAACCAAGCAATTCCTGTAAAGGATAGTGCTATTCGATTTTCGTTTGCAGCAGTTGCAATAAATCTATTATTACCTGCGGTTAAACTAGTCATCTGTGAACTAAACGGTAACGTCACTTCAAGCCAGTCTGATCCATTGTCACTCCATCTTGCATTTTCAATACTAGTTAATGAAACAAATCTGTTTCCTCTACCAGTACCTACACTTGTGTATGCTATTATACTACTTGTACTATCATCAGAAACTTCAGTAACTGTAATTGTTAAATCATTAGCAGGCGTAGTACCGCCAACTTGTGTTCCTAATATAGTAATTTTATCGCCTTCACTATATCCTGATCCTGAAGTAGTCATTGAAAGGTTATACACTAACCCTGCTCTTGTGATAGAAAATGTTGCAGGTGATGCTACACCATCAAATGTATTGCCAGTACCTGCTGTAAGTAATAAATCAATTTCTTCGCCGGGTTGGAAACTGCTTCCGTTTGCATCTACATCAACTTCAACAATCAAACCAGTATTAGCAGATATTGCTGTTACTGTTGCTGTTGTTCCGCTTGTTCTGCCTTGTATATCAAACGGAACTGTTGGATTTACTGCTAAAACAGCATTAAATTGTATTGCTACATTTGACGGTGCTGACGAAACAGTTATCCTAGTTTCGGCATCATCTCTCCATATAACATTACCGCCGCCATTGACGCCGACATATGATTCTGTAAATGAACCAAATTCCATATCAACATAGGTTCTGTTCGTAAATAAATTAGCTGTAGTACCAGTAAATGACGGTTGCGGAAATGTTACTCGAGGTTCAATTCTATATCTACTAGTTAAGTCAAAAGTTGATGCTAATGGATAACCTGGGATTATGTGATCCCAACCTAATTGACCGTCACTGTCTCTGCGCACTGTAACATCTTTTGTTGAAAAATCATAATCGTCAATATAACCATATTGACCTACTCCTAATCCAGCAGTAACAGTAATTCTCATTCCTTGTATTTCTGATAAAAATTGTATTGTTTCTGTTGTTGCAACTCGAATAGTACTTGATGCATTGGCTGTTTCTTGAGCCGATCCTTGACGTCTTAGATAGCCGCCACCACCTGCTTTACTTGATCCGTCTGGGCTAACTAATCTAGCTTCAAATACGCCGCCATCTCTAAAATCTGTATATTCTACGTCAGCATTCGCGCCGGCGCCAATAATAGTTGCGTTAGCAGTTGTATAACCTTCGCCTGCATTTGAATATTCAAATGCAAAGAGTTCGTCTTGCGACCCACCTGCAAATGCTTCAGAAACTAGTGCTTCGTTATTTCTATTAAATGCTTGAACTATTTGTGGAACTTCCGTATCATCAATACCGTCGGCAATTGATCCGTATCTTCCATACGAGTTATTACCATTTGCTGCTCGTATAATTCCACCGTCTTCTGCAAAATAACCAATTTGACAATAATATGTAAAAATTGATACAAGTTCTGCTCTAGCATTATTAGTAACCCAAACACCTATTCCGTCGCTTAAAACCTGTGTAAAGTCGTTAGCTACCATTGACCTATTTCCGCCATCGTGTAAAGCACCGTCAATCTTAATTCCTATACAACCTGTACCAGTATTAGTTAAACCTTGTACATACGGAGAACGCTTAGTAATCCAAGTACGAGTATCTTCAATCCCCCAACCTG
>Ga0257126_1001856_pt1 | contig 14560 bp, 16 predicted proteins | sample SI060_120mmetaG_FD_190151 | JGI IMG/M metagenome (GOLD analysis project Ga0257126, IMG submission 190151) | Marine microbial communities from Saanich Inlet, British Columbia, Canada - SI060_120m | ecosystem: Environmental > Aquatic > Marine > Inlet | place: Canada: British Columbia | collected... | reverse complement strand
GCGAAAAAATCGATGTGAACGCTACTTGTTCAGGTGACGGTTGAAAACCTCCGCGAGATAGCCTTCACCCTGACGTTGTGTTAACCATGCGTTGACGAATTGCTGCCAAATGAGATCTGTCGGTAACAAAAACCCTTTTTCCTGAAAGCTGAGTGTTTTCCCGGGCATCGCAGCACAAAGTGCCGAGTGTTCACCTGCCTGCACCGCGACTTCGATAGCATCTGTAATCATGACATCTGCGCGCCCCTTGATGATCTCGTCAAATATTGTTCTATTGTTATCATGAACACGTATCTGTGCCTGCTTGATATGCTCAGCCACGAACTTCTCGTTTGTGCCGCCTGGGTTCACGACGAGGCGCGTGGAAGTAGAATCTATTTGGTCAAGTGTGCTGTACTTTGATATATCCTGGCATCGACTAATCGGTGTTTTACCGCCAGAGTGATATGGCTGTGAAAATAGCGCTACTTTCTGACGTTGAAGGTTCTTTGATATCCCGCTCATACCTATATCAAAGTGACCGTTTGCCAGATCATTCATCAGGGTTGGCCAGGATGTCTTGACCAAAGCAAGTTCGACACCAAGAGCTGCGGCGAGATTGGCAGCCAGTTCAATATCTATACCCTGATACTCATTCCCTTTAAGATATGAGAACGGTGCGTAGTCTCCGGTTGTGCCGACTCTTAACGTGCCTGTTAATAATATCCGGTCTAGTCGAGTACCGAATTTTTCAATTTCAAATAATGCGTGAAACAGAGCGTGTTTGGTGGCGTCAGATAAACCTTCTATATCGACTGACTGAATAAATTTGTTGGCGAGGGATTGATCTGTAATGGGGTATGAATCTGCGATTGCCTCGACGATAGATGTGCCCAAGGTGAGTAACCGTGGTCTAATGTCGGTGTTGAGGTCGTAATGCGGCGGCTCGAATGGCCGGCCGCCTGTCCACTCGGCAAACCAGTACCGCTGAATCTCTTTCGCCGCTTCTATTTGCATCGCAAAGAAAATCCGACTGGACGCAGGTGTGAGACCATAATGCAGCGCGTCCTTCGCGGCCTTCTCGATGACAACAGCTTCTCGATCAAGATCTTCGATTGCAGTGTTACTTTGCCACTTGGTTGCAGCAACATCTTTCATCAAGTCGAGTCGATAGCCGATTTGATCAAAAAGCGGCTCAACGCTTCTTGCTGCCTCAGCGTCATTGTCTTGGTTGACGGATGCTGCATTGACGACGTTAGCTAACGCCATTATGCAGAGTAAAATACTACAGTTTAAAAGTCTGGTGCGCATGATGGTATCGTTGAATTTTTCAGAATTATATCACGAGATCGATTGAGCTCGACGCTACCGATAATGCTTTTAAACCATGACTATGGTAGTTTGCTTGGCGAAATGGAAAAGCAGGAAAAGTAAATGTCTGAAGCACTGTTGTATCAGCAGGAAGGTCATGTTGTTACTCTGACCTTGAACAAACACGAAACTAGGAATGCCATCTCCGAGGATGAGATGGTAGATGCGATTGTTGCCGCCTGCAGCAGAATAAACGCAGATAATAGCGTGCGTGTTGCAATTATTACCGGCGCCGGAAGCGCATTTTCTTCCGGCGGGAATGTGAAAGACATGCGAGACAAAACGGGCATGTTTGGCGGTACTGGCACTGAAATTCGAGACGGTTATCGAAATGGAATTCAGAGAATACCTCTCGCGATACAGCAACTTGAAGTGCCGATTATCGCAGCTGTCAACGGCGCAGCAATTGGTGCTGGTTGCGATTTGACGATGATGTGCGACATGAGAATTGCCTCTGAAAAGGCAATTTTCGCTGAGAGCTTCGTCAAGGTAGGGTTGATACCCGGTGACGGTGGTGCCTGGTTTTTACCCAGAGTTATCGGTATTTCTCGCGCTAACGAGATGGCATATACAGGTGAGCCTGTAAACGCTGAAACCGCATTGGCTTGGGGTATGGTATCTAGGGTTGTTGCCCCGGATGAATTGTTAAACGCGGCAAATGAGCTTGCTGCTCGAATAGCGGTAAATCCACCCAGTGCGCTGCGAATGACGAAAAAACTATTAAAAGAAGGTGAGCATATGCAATTACCATCGATTTTGGAGATGTCAGCGACGCTACAATCCCTGGCACACCAAACGAAGGATCATGCTGAAGCAGTCGACGCGATTATTGAGAAACGAACCCCCAATTTCACGGGTGAGTGATGTCTAAGTCACGGCGATTATTTTGAAACTAGGTTTTTGTCTATATAAGTATTTTCCCTACGGTGGTTTGCAAAGGGATTTTATCCGGATGGCACGGGAGTGCCTACACCGTGGGCACACCGTGAGGATTTATGTGCTTAAGTGGGCCGGACCGATCCCAACGGATCTTGATATTACCGTCATACCCGTCAAAGCATTATTCAACCATAACAAGTATCGAAAATTCTCGGAAGCACTTGCGCTCGCGCTTGCAAAAGACCCGGTAGACTGCGTTGTAGGCTTTAACAAAATGCCAGGCCTCGATATTTATTATGCGGCGGACTCCTGTTACGAGGAAAAGGCGCGCTCGCAGCGCGGTTGGCTCTATCGCCACATGAGCCGTTACAAACATTTTTCTGCATATGAATCAGCGGTGTTCAGTTCAGAAAGTTCGACCGAGATTATGAGTATCTCTGATGTTCAAAAACCCTACTTTATTCAGCACTACAGTACACAGGAAAAACGTTTCCATACTTTACCTCCGGGGATTGCCCTCGACAGGATTGCACCTTCGAACGCGGCTGCGATCCGCCGTGATAAAAGAGAAAAACTTGGTCTCAAGAATACTGACAAACTGATTTTGATGGTGGGATCTGGCTTTGTTAAAAAAGGCCTGAGAAGGGCGATTCTGTCGATTCGCTCGTTACCAACGGAATGGCGCAAACGAGTAAAGTTTATTGTCATCGGCGAAGACAATGCGAAACCATTTAATCGCTTGATTAAACGCCTTGGCATTGAGGAAAACGTAAAGATACTTGGCGGTAGCGGCGATATACCGGCGTTTCTGTTGGCAGGCGATTTTTTGTTGCATCCGGCGCTCGACGAAAATGCAGGGATGGTGTTGCTTGAAGCAATGGTTGCGGGACTACCTGTTTTGGCGACTGAGGTTTGTGGCTATGGTCACTATGTTGAATCGGCTGAAATGGGGCGCTTAATACCGGAGCCTTATGAACAAGCGTGTCTGGATCAGACCCTTCTTTCGATGTTAGTGAAGAATCATCGGGAACGTTGGATACAAAACGGCCAAAACTTTGCTGAAACATCTGATATCTACTCTTTACCTCAGCGCGCTGTGTCTGTCATCGAGCAGGTGATGGACAGACACTGACCGCGTTTATTTACTTTCGGGAATACACATCTTCAGCTTCATCGGGTCTCGTTTTGAACCGACGATGAAACCACCAGTATTGTTCTGGTGCCTTGCTAACAGCCGCTTCAATCAACTGGTTAATCCGATTTACATCATCTCGCTCCGAGTCAGAGGGAAAGTCCTCCAGTGGGGGCGATATTCGAACACTGTATTTTCCTGTCTCAGGGTTTCGAAAGTGACTAAATGATACGACGGGAGAGCCAGTGATTTTTGCAATTCGGGAGGTTGCAGTGATTGTTGCCGCGGAAATGCCGAAGAATGGGCTGAAAATTGCGTTTCTGCGCCCATAGTCCTGATCAGGTCCGTACCAAACAATATGTCCGTTTTTCAGATTTTTGATAACACGGCGAATGTCGTTGCGCTCAATCGCCTCTGGGAAGTTCTTCTCTCGGCCATTTGTCATTACCGCTTCCAACATCAAATTTTTGTTACGCCGGTACATAACGTCGAAAGGTACATAACGTCCTAATGCCGCACCGCAAATATCAAGGGTTGAAAGGTGCATGCCCATTAATATCACGCCTTTGCCTTTGGCGTGCGCTTCCCGTAATACATCCAAACCTTCAAATTCAACTCTGCCCAGAATACTGTCGGGCCCCCTGAGCCACGCGAGGCCTGTTTCGATCATACTGATGCCCCCTGACCTGAACGTTTCTCTGGTCAGGTGTGTCAGCTCTTCAGCGGGTTTATCGGGAAAGCAAAGTTGGAGGTTGATTTCTACAATGTGTCGCCGCCTTCTGGCAAGGTGCCAGGTGATTGCGCCGAGCGCCTGACCAACGTTTGTTCGCATGGTGTGTGGCAAGACAACAATGACACGAAAAAGTATCAGCCCAAGCCAGGTTAACCAGTAGCGAGGGTGTAAAAATGCGGGGTTTTTGAGTAACTTGATCATGGTGTTCGCTAAGGCACAACTGGCAGTCTGTTCAAAGAGGCTGATGGTACCGAATTCAACGCAATCGAGATATAGTTAGCGCTATCTTCTCCACATCTTAGTTTTTAATTTTGAAACAACTCATCGTTTATCCCACCAAGTTTCTAGGCAATATGGTCGTTTCACTGCGAGCAATGGAAGCGATTTTAGCCGCACACCAGGATGATGAGCTGAGGATTCTGGTGGATGACAGTTTCAAAGACTTACTCGGCTGTGCTTTCCCTGATGAGTCAAGGTTCATATGTTACCCACGCAGACAATTGCATGAAGATTCGCCTTTCTCGAGGATACGGACCTATTTTGAATTTGCGAAATCGCTGCGCTCGATCGAATATGATTGTGCATTGGATATGGACGGCACAGTGGTTTCCGCGAGATTAATGCGATTGGCCCGCGCCCGCCGGAAACCAGGACCGGCATTCAATAAGAATAAACGCCGAAAGATCTACACTGAGCTAATTGAGATGGATCAACCCACTCAGCACTGCTTCGACGATTTTTCGATAATGATCGACACTCTGGGCCTGAAACCTCTGTCACAGAACTACTACCAGTTCCCACCATTTGGTGAGATGGAACAAATCGCCGAACTGCTGGGTTTTTCAGCAGGCGTGGCTCGTCAGGCTTTTTTGGGCAGTCGCATCGTGGTGTTACATGTTTGCGCGACGAAGGACTACAAGCAGTGGGATATTGCAAAATTTGCAAGTTTAGCCGATTCGCTGGTTGAACAGGGTTTAAGCGTCATAGTGGTTGGTGCTGGAGAAGGTGAACGAGCTCGTATCGGACAAATGTTTGCGCTTAGCAAACACCGGGATGAGATAATTAACGGTCATAATAAATTGTCTCTCGTGCAATTGGTTACGTTGTTACAGCACGCAAAACTCTATATCGGCAATGACAGTGGTCCAATGCACCTCGCCAGCGCAAGCGGCGTGCCGTTATTGGCGTTGTTCGGACCGACGGAGCTTGTCCGATGGCACCCACGAGTGCCTCAGGTTCGAATAGTGAAAGGTGACGCGCTTTGCTCACCTAATTGCCAACCGGAAGTCTGCCTGCGCGACTACCAGTGTATGTCTTCGCTGTCGGTGGAAAAGGTCCAAAGAGAGGTAGATAGGGCCCTGAGCCTTGTTGATCGTTAGAATAGTTTTGGTTGACCCGCCAATGCATCCAAGACAGAGGCAGCTGTCAAAAGAGCTTTTAATCACGCTATTTCGGCAGACAAATCACCCGTATTTTGATTCGATGGTTTACGAAATGATTCCTCCGGCGTTCGGTTAGACATATATCGAGTTCCCGCATCAGAACTTACTTGATATACTGATCAAAAAATAACCCCCTGGTATAGTGTTGAATGGGTGAAATTCCAGCAACAGCGACTATCATTGCATGTAATGAGTCAGAGAACATCTTGGACTGCATCAAGAGTGTGGGTTTCTTTGATGAAATTCTGGTGATTGATTCGGGTAGCACCGATGACACCGTCGCGGTCGCGGAAAAAGCTGGTGCACGGGTGATTCACAATCCTTGGCTAGGTTTTAGCCGTCAGAAACAGTTCGGTTTTAACGAAGCAGCGCATGACTGGGTGTTTAGCATTGATGCCGATGAGCGCGTAACCCCAAGATTAAAGCAATCGCTGTTGGAACTTTTCGCAGGGCCTTCTCAATCGCCACAATACAACGGTTACTTAATTAATCGCTGTAATCATTTTATGGGACAAGCGCTTCGGCACGGCGAAGGTTACCCGGATTGGCTTTTACGGTTTTCTAACCGGACCCAGGCGCGGTGGAGTGAAGACCCAGTCCATGAAAAGATTCAACTTTCCGGTGAGAAAGGCCAGTTAGACGGAGATCTCGATCACTACACTGAAGACCGGATTGGTTCTTATCTTCATAAGCAAAACAAATACACGACGCTTCAGGCGCGTAATCTATTTGAGCAGGGTAAGAGAGCTAGCGGCTGGAAGTTGTTTGCTTCACCTTTGGTCAGATTTATTAAGTTTTATTTTTTACGGCTGGGGTTCCTCGACGGTATCCCTGGCTTTGTTCACATCTCGATAGGTTGTTTCAATAGCTTTTGTAAGTATGCAAAGCTACATGAGCTACAAAACGATAAAGCCGACTGAGTTTTCCCTCTTCTTTTGCTAAATTCTAATGCCTGAACAAACTAAAAACCGAAGATGGTTGATCCTGTCGCATAGCTTTAATATGGACGGTAGGGCGGCCAGCCAAACGGTGACCGATAAGATCTCTCATCTGATTGATGCAGGTATCACGCCTGTTGTGTTGAGTGCAGTAACGGGGCGCAAGGATACGCACATTGAGCACCATCAGTTACTACCATGGGGACCTTCGGGTTTGAGATTTGACTTCCGCCATCTTGTCGCTAAAAAATTCGGCCGGGGCGTGTGGTATCGACTGAGCACGCTGGTGGTGTCGATTCTATTGCTGCCATTTATGATTTTAGAGCGTCTGGCATTCGGATTGACGCATCATTCTTCATGGACTTTAGCGGCTTATCATAAAGGCCGTCATCTGCTAGAGGAGAATGATTATGATGTTATTTACTCCTCCGGTGGTGCCTGGTCAGCACACCAGGCAGCGGCGATGTTGAGGCGTAAAACAGGTGTACCTTGGATAGCCGAGATTCACGATCCGATGGTGATTCGCGATGATCCGGCGGATGACGGTAGACGACCCCGGGCATCGAGAAAAGATCGTTTCTTGCAGCAGGTAGAGCGAACCATCTGTAGCGAGGCGGACCATATCTGGTGGTTTACTGAAGATGCACTGAATTATGCCAAGTTGAGGAATCCGAAACTTGAAGACAAAGGGTTTGTTGTTTTACCCGGGGCAGAACCTCCGGTTTGTCATCACTATCATGAGTATAGCGATACCTTGAACCTTTGCCATTTTGGTTCCCTGACTAACGATCGATCACTTGCGCCAGTGCTGAATTCGCTTGAGACGTTTTTTGTAAATCATCCAAAAGCAAAAAACGTCATCAGGATTCACACTTATGGCTCCGATATTGATGAAACCGCCAAGGCCGTGCTTGAGCAACTGAATCTGCCTGAAATTATCGTCAATCATGGTCGTTTGGAGTCAGACCCTCTGACGGGAAAGTCGGGCCGCGAACGTGTTATAGAAAAAATGTACGAAGCAGATGTGCTATTGCTGCTTCACGGTGACTATGAATGGTGTGCTGAATATATTCCTTCAAAACTGTACGAGTATTTCTGGGCGCAGCGACCGGTTGTCGCCGTCACCAATCGAAATCGGTTTCTCGATGAGTTACTGCTTAAACACAACAGCTATGTCTGTCACACCCACGATAAAGCCTCAATTCTTCAAACTTTCGAAAATCTATGGCGCGACTGGCAAAGAAGTAGCTTGAAAGCCTTTGAAGGGGAGCCTGTCTCTGTCAATGATGCAGTGAGCCAGATTCTTACGCGGGTTGAGCATTAGGAATCCACCTGCAATGCATGACCTATGTCTGCTCTGTAAAAGCTACCACATCGACTTCCTCCGGCTGAAAAGGTTGCTGGAGAGTATCCAGGCTTTCAACAAGGACGATATACCAGTTTACGTTTCAACCCCTGAAGACGAGCGTGAACTGCTTGAGTCTGTTATCGGAAGCGAGTTTGATTACCAATGGGTGAGCGATGAGGAAATCATTCGGTCAAACCCTATGACTCGGTCCGAAGTCGTGGCAAAAACCGCCCCCTATGTCGCGCAAGGTATTATCAAGGCGGAATTTTGGCGCCTCGGGCTCGCCGAGAACTATCTTTGTATCGACTCTGACAGCCGTTTTCTTCGTCATTTTTCCCGAAGTGATTTTATTCATGCCTCCGGCACGCCATACACCGTTTTCCATGAAAACAAAGAGCTACTCCAAATCGCCAGAAATCGTGGTAAACATCGTGTTGTTTCTGATCATTTTGAAGAGTTGAATGCCGTCAAAAAAATCTTTCCCAGGAAGGGACCTGATTATTCATTTATGCCCTCGCCATTTCTCTGGTCCGCGAGGGTCTGGCAATCCTTGGAATCAGAAATGTTAGCAAAGCAAGGGCTGACATTGTGGGATTTGGTCGCGCGCGGCGTGGGAGAGTATCACTGGTATGGAGAAGCGTTGCTTGCTTGGGAGGCGATACCCATTCATCCAGTAGAACCCTATTTCCGGGTTTATCACTACGACTGGCAATACTATTTTTTGAAAAGAATGGGTGAAAACGAGCAGCTTGTGTCAGATAACTTCATGGGCGTTATCTATCAGTCGAACTGGGAGTCAGAGATGGACTACGGGACCCCTAAAAAGTCTTTGCCATCTCGATTGCTGAGACGATTAAAACGTGGTGTCAGAATGCTAGAGAGCTATCTCTGATGGCACCTCAGTCTACTTCAAGCAGATCGTACTTTTTCAAGTACCCGCGGAGTTGATGGTAGGTCACGCCGAGTGCTTCAGCCGTTTTTTTCTGATTGAACTGGCTCGCAGCTAGTGCATTTTTGATGAGACTGATTTCGTAGTCCTGAACTGATTTTCTAAAGTCGATAGGGAAATCATTGATTGCGGTGACAGGGGGCACGACCGACCCCAGTGTTGCTGCGCTATCATCCGAGTCTTGCTGGCTAACTACTTCGCTAGGTTGTGCAAGGCGATAGGGTGAGTCAAAGGGATCTAAGGATATCAGGTCAACAGGTGAGTCGGGGTCTTGGCTCCGGTAAACGCTACGCTCAACAACATTTTTCAGTTCACGAATGTTGCCAGGCCAGTGGTAGCTTCTTAATACTTTTCTACCTGCAATGGAAAAACCTGGGAAATACTCGCGCCCCAAGTCCGAAGACATTGAGACGGCAAATTGCTCGGCCAATATTGGGATGTCTTCTGCCCGCGCGCGTAAGGGAGGTAAGGTGATGACGTCGAAGGCCAGTCTATCGAGCAAATCTTCCCTGAATTTGCCCTTTTTAGCTAAGGCCGGAAGATCCTCGTTGGTTGCGGCAACGAGACGTACATCGGCATACAGGGTTTTGTTGCCACCAACGCGCTCGAATTCGCCGTATTCAATGATCCTGAGTAACTTTTCTTGAACCAGTGGCGATGTTGTGGCGAGCTCATCAAGAAATAGCGTACCTTTGTGCGCGCGTTCGAATCGTCCCTTGTGGAGTTTTTGGGCGCCCGTAAATGCACCAGCTTCGTGCCCGAAAAGCTCGGTCTCAAGCAGGGTTTCGCTAATCGCTGCACAGTTCATTTTGACGTATTCCTGATCCCACCGCTGCGACAGAAAGTGCAAACGTGATGCAATTAGCTCTTTCCCTGTTCCTCGCTCACCGACAACGAGCACGGGTTTGCTTAAGGGGGCGATCTGTGAAACGTGATCAAGAATTTCGAGAAATGCGGGGGATTCTCCGAGAAGGCGTTCAGAATGGGTGTTGTTGGACATGTATAACGAAACTCAATCAGAAATTGGTAAATTAACTAATTAATAGTGATATTCACTAAATCATTAGTATCTTATGCATGCTGCGTATCATACATGAATTAGCGGTGCTTTAAAAAACCCAACAATAACAATAACCTAGGAACATGGGTGCAAGTTTGGAATGTTGGCACAGAATGTGAATTAGTTAACGCAAGCGAAGCATTTAGTTGGTGGTAATCGACATTAGCATTGCGGAAACATGGATAGATCAGCTTGAGAGTGATTTGAGCTGAAGATCTGAATACAGGCAACGAGAGGTGAATACCATGGGAATCTTTTCCAGATTTACAGACATTATCAACGCAAACATCAATTCGATTTTGGATAAGGCAGAAGATCCTGAGAAGATGGTGCGGTTGATCATCCAGGAAATGGAAGAAACGCTGGTTGAGGTCAGAACCCAGTCAGCTAAACTGATCGCTGACAAGAAAGAAATCGGGCGTCGCTCTGACCGATATGGCAAAGAAGCTGCTGATTGGGAGAAGAAAGCCGAAGTTGCGTTGTCAAAAGGCAGAGAAGACCTAGCGAGGGCTGCACTACGAGAGAAGAACGAGGCGCTTGAGTCTGCGCAGGCAATAGACACCGACCTTGAGCAAATTGACATGAATTTGCAAAAGCTGTCTGCGGACATTGCTCAACTTCAGCAAAAATTAAGCGATGCGAGAGTCCGTCAGAAAGCGCTAGTGATGCGCGGTAAGACAGCAAAAACCAGAATCGGTGTTAAGCGTCAGATCCATGAGGTTAACATCGAAGAAGCAATGAACAAGTTCGAACGCTATGAGCGAAAAATTGATGACATGGAAGGTGAAGTAGAGGCATATGATCTTGGTCAACGAACATTGGCTGATGAGATATCGGACCTCGAGTCAGATGAGAAGGTTGATGAAGAACTCGCTAAACTGAAAGCTAGGCTCGGCGGTGGTTCGGAAACAGTTGGTTTGAAAACAGAGAGCTCAGACGCAGATAGTTCGAAAGCCAATAACTCTGAAGCAGGGCGTTCTTAGGAGCCGCTCTATAGTGAATCAGGGCAGTAAACTGAATTGAACTAGATCAACCTAATGGAATCCAGCCCAATGGAATTTTTGGAATATTTTACAGCACCCATCATCGTATTTCTGGTAGTCGTAGCGCCTATCTGGATAATTTTTCACTACAAGACAAAAGGCAAGGCGGCTGCTGGTATGTCCCCGAATGAACGTCTTGAACTGGACGAGATGGTAGAAGTAGCCAACAATATGGCGGTAAGAATTGAGACGCTCGAAGCTATTCTGGATGTTGAAAGCCCAGATTGGAGAGAAAAGCAAGGTTCCTAGCGACCAGTTTGGGTTTGATTCGTGACTGAGTTTTATGAATAGAGAAAATACAACCAGCAATATCGGCCTTAAGTAAAGGGGTGGACAGCGTGAGTAAGTCCGAAAGAGAACAACGTGAAGCTGAAAAAATAGCTAGGCGTGCGAGAAGGCTCGCCGATCGTGCCGAAGAGAGAGCGCGAAGAAAAGCAGACAATGCCACAAAGGCCGCCGAAAGAGCTGAAGAATTGGCGCAACGGGCTCATCGAAGAAAAGGGCCACGTGATCGTGCACTGGAAGATTCGATCGAAGATTATGTCGATGAGATTACCGAAAAATGGACTCTGCAGGCGGAAGACTGGGTTGACGAGCAATCATCAAAGTTATTTGGTAAGCCCGCCCCGCGTAGTGGTGCTCCGCATAGTGGTGCCCAGCATAGTGGTGCCCAAGCACATTCTTTTAGTCAGGATGACCTCGATGATGAAGTAGTGGAAGGTTTCGAGGAAGGCCATCGATCTGCAGCCGGCCGCGGGTCGAGCTCCCGTCACGCAAGAACAAGCGCTAGGTCAAACCGAAACAGACGTCACGATGACATCAACCCCAGAAGCCGAAGTAGCCGACGTCGCAAAAAAGTCTCTACCTGGAAGCAGTCTGTGCGCAGCAAGTTTATTTCTAACCGCGGTTTTTACCGCGATAAGGACCAGAAGAAAGTGTGCGGGGTCTGTGCCGGTTTTGCCGACTACTGGAATGTAGAGACATGGCAGATAAGGTTCGCCGCGGTTATGGGGCTCATATTTATTCCTAGCCTAACGGTGCCAGGGTATTTCTTTTTTTATTTCATCATGGATGACAAGCCCTATTATAGGAAGGCATCAGAACGGTATGAGGATGCTCACGTGCGGGAAAGTTTAAGCGGCGAAAAAAGTAAGTACCGTGGTGGGTTGCAGGCCAGAAAAAAACGGACCAAATCTGATTTGACCGATGCTCAGGCGTTCAGTGCGGCACGCCAGAAGTTTGTCGACATCGAAAGTCGGGTTCGATTGATTGAAGCCCACGTAACCTCAAGTAAATTTGAGCTGCAAAGAGAGTTTAAGAAGATTTCTGGAGAAGATGCATGATTTTCCAGAGACGTGAGATGCAGCCTTTTAATGCCGTCCGTTTTAAGGGGCCGGGAAACATGACGATATCTCAAGCCGAATCTCAATCTCTGATTATTCACGGTCACGAATCCCTCCTTGAAAAGATTCGTTCAGAGGTAGTAAATGGTGTCTTGGAAATAGGTTACTTCCCAGGCTCAATAGTTTCGTTAGACGTGTTGCGCCAGCAGATTTCTTACGAGTTGAAGGTGAATGATCTGCAGAAAATAGACTCCACTGGCAGTGGCAATATCGACATACCAGATCTAGACGTGGATACACTTTGCGTAAAAGTGAAAGGTAGTGGCAATGTCTCGATGGGTAACCTCACCGCAGATAAACTGGAGATTCAACTTAATGGGTCTGGCGAGGCGGTGATTGCCGGTGATGTCGAAGCGCAGACGATTCAGCTCAACGGGTCTGGTAAATATCACGCTGAAGCCCTAGTGAGTGACTTTGCCGCCGTAAGCGTTACCGGTTCGGGGAGTGTAAAACTCTCTGTTAGTGAAGATTTACAAGTGAAAATAACCGGCAGTGGTAATGTAACCTACGACGGTTATCCGGATGTCACGCGTAATATTTCCGGATCAGGTAAGTTGAGTCGCAAACGCAGACAAACGAAATCCAATTCGCGGAGTGAAGAGCATGGGTAGTTTTTGGTGGGCGGGGATGATTATTGCGATCGTTGCTATTACCTTCAATGGGATTGTTGGGATAATCAAGGCAAGTAAGACTGCTTCTGGGTCGAAAAAACTGCTTGAGCGAATAGATTCGCTTGAAACAGATCTCGGGGAGAGCGAACAGTTATTGGAAGATGCCGTTGCAAGAATTGAAGTGCTCGAGCGTATTGTGACTGACGATAAATATTCGTTGGGTGAAGAAATTGATAGTCTTGCCGGTCGTCGAGGCTAGTCTTTACCTCGACTATTGCTAAACCTGAACTCGTAATCGGCTGAAGGTTGGAGCATTGTATAGGACGGATTGAATTTTTTAAGGGCGTGTTGCCAAAAACGAAGCGCGGGTTTGTTATTCGCAAGCACGCGTAAAAGCCAGCGCCCTGGTAGTTTGTTCATGAGTGAATGTGCGGCTTGGGTTCCGACGTTCTTTCGCCTGAACTTTCTCATCACAAAAAACTCCGCTAAATCATATGCGATTTCGTTTGTCAGGGGATCAAGTTCCTCCCGAATCAGCGCAAAGCCGATATGCTCTCCCTCGACAGATATTAAAAATGGGAAGCGGTCAGGTTCGGTCCAGTAATGATCAAGGTAGGGATAAACAAACAAACCATCAGTGTTTCGTTCAACCTCAACGAATTCCAAAAAATCGTAGAGGTAAAGCTGAAGTAGGTTACCAAGCAGATCACGCTGCGCAACCCCGACGGGCTCAATTTTAATGGCGTCAGACATTCGAGCTATTTATCCGGAACTCGATCGGGGAAGTTCGTGATAATGCCGTCGACGTTTAAATCAATTAATCGTTGGATCTCATCGGGCTCATTTACGGTGTAAACAAATACCTTCAAATCCTTATTATGTGCCTCCGTGACGACGTTTTTCGTAACCAGTGATTTTTCAAGATTGAGTGAATAGGCATCAAGACGCGAGGTGATCTCAAAAAAGTCAGGGACGGCTTTGTGAAATAGCGCGCCGCGCCGCCAGTTTGTGCCGCAATTGGCCAGTTCATCGTGGTTGAAGGAAGACACCTGAAAATGCTCAGGGTGCCAGCCAGCATCGCAATAGCGCGTCAGTATTTTGTCAACAGGTGCGGCAGTCGCCCGGCCCTTAAGCTCTATGTTGACACCGATGCGCCGATCAACAAGGTCCAGTACCTCTGCAAGCGTCGGTATACGCTCGCCATTACCAGCATCGTAGGACCGGATCTGTTCGAGGCTGAGGTCGTAAATTTTCCCTTTGCCATTGGTTGTTCTGTCCAGTCTTGAGTCGTGTATCACAATGAGCTCGTTGTCCACGAAGTGCACATCGAGCTCGATCCACGTGCAGCCCATGTCAATCGCCCGCTGAAACGAAGCAAGCGTGTTTTCGGGTTCATAGCCGCATGCACCGCGGTGACCGATGCGAGTTGTTCCAGCCATAATATCGCCTCTCCTTTTTATCCCGGCTTTTTGATCAAGGCTGCCGATCTGGGCAACGAAAGTGGTAAAGCTTAATAGAAAAAGTGCTTGGGGGTGAAATGAAGAAATTAAGCCCTCATGAAGACTGTTCGTGAAGTTCCGAGCAATACTACGTACAATTGGTACGATGAGCTTAAGTTTTTTGAAAGATAATTTAGTCGCTGGAAATAGGATAGCTACGTGAAGCGGGTTAG
>Ga0257126_1001850_pt1 | contig 14589 bp, 9 predicted proteins | sample SI060_120mmetaG_FD_190151 | JGI IMG/M metagenome (GOLD analysis project Ga0257126, IMG submission 190151) | Marine microbial communities from Saanich Inlet, British Columbia, Canada - SI060_120m | ecosystem: Environmental > Aquatic > Marine > Inlet | place: Canada: British Columbia | collected... | reverse complement strand
GTGAAAATTGGACAAAAGATCATTTAAAGGCCATAGAAAGTGCCTATGCAAATGCCCCCTACTTTGAAGTGCTGTTCCCCGATGTTCAAGCGGTTTTACAGGAACGATTCGAGACAATATGGGAATTAAATGCAGCAACCATTGCGTTATTTTCTCATTGGCTCGAGGTAGAAGTGCCGCATCACGAAACCACCGAATACATCGCTATTACTGAGATACAGGACTTTAGAGGTCTTCATCCTAAGTTAGAATCCGGCTTAAACTACCCCACGTACGGTCAGGTTTTTGCCCATAAAAATGGTTTTCAAAACAACTTGAGTGCCTTAGATCTGTTCTTTAACTTAGGGCGTAGCAGTTGGGATTACCTCAATGCGCTTAAATAACTATCACCGCAGTAAGAACCACATCAGCCTATGGACCTAACATACAATAAGAACGAAGACGCCTTAAAGCTCTTACTCAGCGAAGTAAAGCGTCGTGAAGCCATCCTAGCCAAAGGCGGTGGTTCAGTAAAGTTGCAAAAGCAACGAGACCAAGGGAAGTTAACCGCGAGAGAGCGGGTGGAGGCCCTGGTGGATGCTGATAAGACGTGCCTAGAGCTAGGGATTTTTGCTGGAGACGGCATGTATGAGGAATACGGCGGGTGTCCTGCCGGTGGTGTTGTTGTTGTGCTTGCGTATGTTAAAGGCACACAATGCATCATTGTAGCGAACGATGCTACCGTGAAGGCCGGCGCTTGGTTCCCAATTACAGGAAAGAAGAATTTACGCGCGCAGCAGATCGCTCTTGAGAACCACACGCCTATCATTTATTTAGTCGATAGCGCAGGCGTATTCCTTCCATTACAAGATGAGATCTTCCCGGATCGTGAGCACTTCGGTCGCATTTTCCGAAACAATGCAGTCATGAGTAGCCTAGGTATTCCGCAAATATCGGCCATCATGGGAAGTTGTGTCGCTGGCGGAGCGTATTTACCTATCATGAGCGACGAAAGTATCATTGTGAAAGGTTCAGGAAGTATTTTCTTAGCAGGATCTTATTTGGTAAAAGCTGCCATTGGCGAGACCATTGACAATGAGACTTTAGGCGGCGCAGATACGCATTGCGATATCAGCGGGGTGACCGATTATAAATGTGAAGACGACCAGGAGGCCATCAGCACTATTCGCGGATTGGTGGATAAAATGGGCGCGTTTCCTAAGGCCGGTTTTGACCGTACGGAATCTATGGATCCTGAACGGGCCACCTCTGCTATTTACGGCTTTGTGCCTAGAGATGGGAAACCCTTTGAAAGCCTTCGGATTATTGAATGTATTGTCGATAAAGAGAGTTGGCAGCCGTACAAGGAGACTTACGGACAGACTATTCTATGTGGGTATGCTAGAATAGACGGATGGGCAGTAGGAATTGTTGCCAACAATAGAGCCATTGTGAAAAACGCGAAGGGTGAAATGCAATTTGGTGGCGTCATTTATTCCGACAGTGCCGATAAAGCGGCCCGATTTATTGCCAATTGTAATCAAAAACGTATTCCGCTCGTTTTCCTCCAAGACGTCACTGGTTTCATGGTCGGGAGTAAAAGCGAACACGGCGGTATCATCAAAGACGGCGCAAAAATGGTCAATGCGGTGGCAAATTCTGTAGTTCCTAAATTCACGGTGATTGTTGGAAACAGCTTCGGTGCTGGGAATTACGCTATGAATGGGACTGCCTACGATCCGCGTCTTATTGTTGCATGGCCCAACGCAAAATTAGCCGTTATGGGGGGACAACAAGCTGCAAAAGTGTTGCTTCAAATAGAGAAATCTCGGCTAAAAGGCAGTGGAAAAGAATTGACTCAATCAGAATTGGACGCCCTGCAAAAAGATATAGAAGAACGCTATGAACGTCAAACCAGCCCCTATTATGCAGCTTCTAGATTATGGGTGGACGCTATCATTGACCCGGCGAAAACCCGTGAATGGCTGAGTTTCGGTATCGAAATGTCGAATAATAATCCTGAAATGAAGCGCTATAACCCAGGAGTAATACAGACCTAATGAATAAGTGGATTTTTGTTTTTCTAATTGGCGCTACAAGCGCTTTTGGACAAGGATATGTGCAGAATTCCGTTCAAGCTACCTATGAAGGAACGTTTGACCCAAAGGCAGCACCAAACGAAGTACTATCATTTCTCTACCCTACAGGAGCTCCCATACCCGGAGGAGAGGGTTACAAAAGCTTCTTAGCCGGACAAAAGCTACTCCAGAATTATAGAAATTTCCCGGCATCGACCGAAACAAAAAAAACCACTTCGGTCTCTGATCCAGTGGCGGGATTTGGCACTTCCATCTACCGACTAACACCTCAGGGTAACCCTTTCGATTTTACAGGCGGTATACCCAACGATAATGCCATGGCTATTAGTAAAGACGGTATTCTCTGCGCAGCTGTGAACAGCGTTTTCTGGGCGATGGATACAAAAACTGGCGAGCTTATTATGCCATCTCCAGTAGGGCTTTTTAGTCTTCAGCAAATGGCGAACGGATCTAGTTTTTCAAATTATTACGATCCTAAACTCATTTACGACCCCACCTTGGATCGATTTGTTCTCGTTTTTCTAAAGGATAACGACGCTGCAAACAGCCGTATTATCGTTTGTTTCTCCTCCACAAATGACCCAACAGATCCATGGAATATATATAGTTTAACGGGCAATCCACTTAGCAATAATCGTTGGACGGATTTCCCTGCCATAGCTTTAAGTGAAACGGGATTGGTCATTACAGCAAATCTTATCATCCCCAATGTGAGTTGGCAAGTAGGCTTCGACGGATCAGTAATTTGGCACCTGAATAAGACCGAAGGATTTGTCGGTGGAAATGTGGATGCAACGGTTTATACTCAGATAGCTCATAATGGAAAATTTGTCCGTAACCTCCACCCTGTTCGAGGGCACGACAATATTAGCGATCAACTTCAGTTCATTAGCAATAGAAACTTCGATCTTCAAAACGATACGATATTCTTGATCACTCTGACTGAAGGCACTTCAGATACTACAATCACCGCACAAGCCTTAAAAAGCAATCTACCCTACGGAGTGCCACCAAACGGAAAACAAAGCGATACAGACACTACAGATGCTACGAAGGGGCTGCAAACGAACGACGGTAGAGTTTTGGGTGCGCTACAAAAAGACGACTGGATTCAATTTGTAAGCACTACAGCGCACGGTTCGAACGTGAATTCTGGTGTCTATCATGGGTTCATTTCGAATGCGCAAAGTGATGCGCCTAAAGTTACAGCTCGAGTTTTTGCCCATCCTGTGCGCGATTATGGATATCCAAACATTACCTGGAGCGGTGTACACCCTAATCAAATTCAATGTTTGATTGGATTCAACTTTACTTCTATCGCTGGACACCCGGGCATGGGCGCGGTACAACTCGGTAACGATACTACCTTTTCCAATCCTATAGACCTTATTAACGGTACGACTCATGTTGATCGTCATAGCGACAGTTACGAACGTTGGGGGGACTATTTTGCCATACAGCCTATGTTTGATGAGGACGGCGCAATAATTCCCTCCGAGTCATGGATGGCAGGTTTCTATGGCGATGGTCCACAACAAAATAGAACATACATCTCCCAAGTGTTTAGCACCGATACTGTGGTTCCCTTGTACGCGAACGGGGGACAATTGTATCCCAACCCAGCATACGACCTAGACATCGTTACCATTACCTTTAACCTAGAGCAAGACCAACGTATCGAAGCCCGACTGTACAATACAGCAGGTGCGCTAGTGCAAGAATTAGCAGGTAGAGACTTACCCGCAGGTCCGGCAGAATTGTATTTACATTTGGGTACGTTGGCAGCGGGCAATTACGTCGTTCGACTCGAAGGAAGTGCTGGTTTTGTCAAGACCGAACGGCTGCTAAAACTATAGTTGCCTTTTGTTAATAAAAGTAGAATTCTTGTTGAAAACCTTGATTTTTAGGATATTATTGGTATCTTTATACCATATCAAACCCTAAAAACATGTTTAACAAAGAATTATTACGTGAGCGACCTATCACTATTATCGAAGGGTTGCCACACACGCAACTCGAAGAGGTTGCAGAGACGCAAGTCGAAGAACTTTTCACTTAACAAGAACGAGGCCCGGTAGGGTCTTTTTTTTTGTGGTCTATACTGTTTCCTTATCCTTCTTCCGCACGAGGTAACTGATTCCATACACCAGCGAAGATGTTCCTATACTTACAAAAGCTATGGCAGGGTTGATCTTACCTTGCGCAGACATCATGTAGATACTTACCCCCAGACAAACAACGGTCATTACCAAAAGTGCTCGAACGACGCTTTGTTTGTGGTGCTTACCGGCCCAGTCAAAAAATATCACGGGTGCTATACCTATACCTAATGCCTTGAAAGTAACTACGATATCTTCTATACGCTGGAAAAACAGCGCTATAAGTAATGCAAAGAAACCAACGCCCACCAAAGCCCAACGGATGCGTTTAATACCCGCTCCTGCCGTTTCTTCTTTGTTTGGGAAAAGATCATTGGTAACATTGAGACTGAGCAAAAACAAATACGTATCCGAGGTACTTAAAATCGCCGCAAAAAATGCGATTAATACTGCGACTTGAAATTCTGGCGGAACCAATTCAGTAAAGGTGCGTAAAACCATCATCTCCGCATGTTCGTTAGTAACGCCCGCACCGGCAGGGAATTGGGCACGTGCGATAAGTCCAACATAGGTGAGCGCAACCGTCAATAGGATGTTCACCCCTGCCCCAACGCCAAAGCTTTGCTTTACTACTCTTTCGTTTTTCATAGAAAAGACCTTCTGCCAATAGTCCTGAGTGGCAAAAGGTGTGAGAATACCTAAAAGTAGAAAAGCAACTATATTCACTGGACCAGCATTAAATGGTGCATACATTTCTGGAGGCACCTCACCTCCTTTTTGTAGCGTAAGAGTAACCAGTATGAGGACTAAGAAAATAACTAAGAATTGGAACATATCCGTCTTAACAACCGATCCGAATCCGCCGACCAATAGGTACACCATGACAGAAAGCAGCATTCCTAGTTTAGCCCAATTCACATCAATACCACCTAACTCATTCAATAAATTCGATCCAACCAACAACTGTGTACTGAGTAAGCCGACATACCAGACGAAAATGACACCAATCACCCAACGCGCTGTTTTTCGTCCGTACCGGAAAACGAAATAGTCCGTAAGTGTGAAAAACTTATACTCGATACTGAGTCTGTATAGCTTTAATGCAAAAGGTATAAACAACAGAAAACCAAGCGTATAACCTATAAATATCCAAGCTGCTGAGATGCCGTAGATGTACACGAAACTCGTGTATACCATAAGTGTTACTGCACTGACGAAAGTGCCACTCAAAGTCATCAATGATGGAAAAAAACCTAAGGATCTGCCGCCTAAGGCAAAATCGTCAACGCTATCCTTCGATGTCATTCTACCAAGAATAATTCCGAGCAATGTAAATCCTACTAGTACTCCTATTAGAGTTGTTGATTCAATCATGAAATACAGTTTGAATGAAAGATAGGACAGAAAGAATAAATGTTAAGCATTAGATGCGTTTAATAGTTAGGACTGCAGCCTTTCACATTTAGATCTGAACAGGCAGCTTTTATGAGTATATTCACATACTAACAAAGTATTAACAAGGTATCTTGATAGAGTGCCATTGGTATTCATAATGCTTGAACAAATACATATCCTATGTCTATTAAATCAGCCCACCTGGAACACATTTTCTCCTGGCTAGAAAAAAAGACACAACTATCCTCTACGTTAAAAGCAGATATTCAAAAAATAGCGGGACTAAGACATATCGAAAAAGGTGAATTACTTTTTGAGCAGGGAAAAAATATAACGGAAGTTTTTTACGTTGTGTCTGGCTGCATGCGCGCATTTCAAACGGATGAAAAGGGCAAAGAACATACGATGAGCTTCAACACACAAAACTTTTGGCTATGCGATTATAAGGGGCTTTATCTAGAATCTACGGGATCTATTTCTTCGGATGCTCTTGAAGATTCACAAGTTTTAGCATTTAATATGCTGGATTTGGAGTGCCTTTATGTTAAGCACCCTGAATTAGCAACAGTCGGAAGAGGGTTTCTTCAAAGACACGTTGCAACGCTCCACGATAGAATACTTGACCAGCTTAGGCTAACAGCTAAAGAGAGGTATGATTTATTTCTTAAAAAGTATGCACATATAGAACAAATCGCCGCTAATCGTTACATCGCCTCATATCTCGGTATTACCCAGCAGAGTTTAAGCAGGTTACGTGCTACCTAGGAAAGCGTTAAGCATTATACCGCTATGCTTAGAATTTAACATTTGGTAAGTTATATTAAACTTTAATTTCATTTTTTTGTTTAACTATTTTAACTAAACGTTAAACAATAATGATTTCATTCCGAGTAATTAAGCAATTCATTTTGGTTTTAATGTTAGGGCTAAACTTCAGCGCAACTTCGCAGTGCAGCTATACCCTTACGCTCCTAGATTCTTACGGAGACGGATGGAATGGGAATTCAATGTATGTCCAGGTCTATGGCTACAGTCCTTCTAACTTAACGCTAAGTTCTGGATCTTCTATTTCTTACCAGATTTCAATACTTACAGGAGATACTTTATCCTTTGGTTGGCTAGCAGGTGGACAATGGCAAAGTGAATGCTCTTTCACCGTAACAGATAACACTACTGGAACTGTGGTTTATTCTTCTCCCGCTGGCAATTTAATGTCCACCACATCGCCCCAATACACTACAATCTGTACACTTACCTCGAATTCAATTCCTTGTCTTTATAGTTCACCTTATGTTGAAGCATTTTCAGGAGCTGGTAATGGATGGGTTTCTCCTACTAGTTCTTTCAATATTGGATCGTTAAATGGTTGCTGGAATCGCGATAGTTATACGCAGTATAATTGGATAAAAGCTCCTTCAGCTAATACAAGTATTGCCGCTTTCACAGGCCCGTCGGGCGATCACACAAATGGTGGGCAAGGTTTCTTGAGCACTGTTAATTCTTTTTTTGCGGCGAGCGCAGCGTATTCATCCACATCTTTAATTACACCATACATTGACTTAGCAAATGATTCAGCACCACAGGTATCCTTTTGGTACCACATGTTTGGGGCAGATATTGAGAAACTAGAAATTTCTATTGCCACCGATACGGCTGGTGTGTGGACAGTAATAGACTCTATATTGCCGCCTACAGGAACTTTTGTCTCTCCTAACAGTCCTTGGCAACAAGCTATTTACCCGATCTCTAATTATGTTGATGACACAGTCGCATTTAAATTTACCGCGTTTCGCAACATTAATGGTACGGGTAATGGGAGTTACGCAAACATCGGCTTGGATGATTTTGCAGTAACAGAAGACACACTATCCTGCAACATTCCTTTAAGCTTGCAGCTTGTCTCTTTAAATGTAAGTACCGCCCAAGTTACCTGGGATACTACGGGTGCATCTGACTATCAAATTCAATGGGCTCAGGGAACAACAGCAGCCTCAGGCAGTACTGCAATAATTTCGACTAATTCTTATAACGTTACGGGCCTCGCTTCAAACTCTACTTATACACTGCGTGTCCGCTCTATTTGTGGTACTAATGACACCTCTGCATGGTCATCTAATCTTACCATTACGACCTCATGCGGTGCTTTCGTTGCACCGTGGGTTGAAACTTTTGAAGGCAGTGACTGGGTTGCTCCTTCAGGTTGGTTTTCCAAAGCTACGCAAGGAACTTTTGGAGACTGTTTTGTAGACTCAGGATCCATAGGTGCTTTTTGGAAAGTAGCAAGACTGCCACAGTACAATACTGATCAAGGTCCAAACACTGACCACACTCCTACCGGTGCAGGAAAATACATTGCCGTTAATTACCAATACGGTAACGCGCCTCCCAACCTTTCCGTAACTGGCCCATGGGTTGCGTTGGACTCTTTAACCAATCCTGAATTACGTTTTTGGGTGCATTCCTATTCAGGTGAAGCATCAAGCAATCCTTTTGGAAAACTGACTGCGAAGATTCAAATTCTTAATGGACAAACCGTTGCCGTTTTTGATACCTCTGGTGCATTACAATCGGCTCAAACATCACCATGGAAAGAAGTCATAGTTTCTCTAGACCAATTCATAAATACTGGCGACACAGTTCGAGTTATATTTAGTTACAGTGCGTTTCAAACTAATGATGAACAACCCTTTGCCGTAGATGATGTTTCTATCTTAGAAGCACCATCCTGTCCGCAGCCGCGCTATCTCAAAACCTTATCAGTTAATAAAAATGATGCGAGCGTTAAATGGTCATCGGGCGGCGCCTCTAATCATCAAATTCGTTACAAAAAAGTTAACGCAAGTGCTTGGACAATTATTTCATCATCTTCAACTCAGACAGTACTAAATAACTTAGATCCTAATACTAAATATCGTTGGGAAGTAAGAGACAGTTGCAGTACCACGGATCAAAGTACTTGGGTAAAAGGTCCAACATTTTATACAGCTTGTACCGTATTCACGGCCCCTTACACCAATAGTTTTACGAATAGTCAGTGGACGTCGCCTTCACCTTTTTTACCTTCAGGTAAAATAGGCAATTGCTTTACGAGTTTCGAAGTCAATACGGATGGATTTTGGTGGAGCGGTGCACGATCAGGATATGATCATAATAGTTTTACCGGACCTACGAGCGATCATACAGGCGGTTTAAGTGGTTACCTCTTTACGAAGACAACTACTTCAACAGCGGATACCGCAAAAGTTGAGCTGCCTGCCGTTTATCTTGGTCAACTATTGAGTCCCGAATTTTCATTTTGGTATCACATGTATGGAGGTGCAATTCAAGGCCTAAAGGTTTATGTAAGAAAATCAGGTGGTAGTGATACACTCATTGCCAACTTCAATGGCCAGCAATCAACAAGTTCAAACAATTTTGCCTGGCTCAAAAAAACCTGTTCGTTAAGTTCTTTCCAAGGAGATACTGTTATTGTAAGTTTTGAAGCTTACAAAAATTCCGGAACAAATATCTTCTACACCGTAGCCTCTGCTATTGCAATTGATGACATAGCCTTTGAAGGAACAAGTACATGTCCTGCTCCTTCTTTATTGACCGCGAGTAATATTGGTACAAACACTGCTGAAATTAGTTGGCAGGGAACCTCAAATGTTAGCATTGTTGAATATGATACAGTAGGCTTTGCATTGGGTACAGGACAAATGATTAATCCTGCCTCCTCACCTTACACTTTAACCGGACTGCTGCCCAATACTACTTATGCTGTTTTCGTGAAAGACAGTTGTGCAGCTAATTTAGTTAGCTCGAACGCTACCATAAATTTCACAACGAGTCCATGTCCTTCAGTTACAGCTCAAGGAACTACTACCTTGAACGGTACGACGGTAACTGCTCTTAATACTGGGTCATTAAATGACTCCATTTTATGGAATTGGGGTGATGGTAATTCGTCGTTAGGAAATTCTGTTTCTTATTCTTATTCGACACCTGGCATATATAACGTTCAGCAAATTGCTTACAATGATTGCGGTAATAGCGATACTTTGTCGACAACATTGACCATTTGCGGGGCAGTTGCCGCAAATTTCGGATTTTCCGGTCAAGGCTCTACCAGACTATTTAGCTCAAATGCTTCAGTCGGGGTAGCCCTAAGCTATGCATGGAATTTTGGTGATGGTTCAAGCAGTACTAGCGCTAATCCAAGCCATACCTATGTTTCTGCGGGATCTTATACGGTCACGCTCACAGTCACTGATGCCTGTGGTACAGTCGATGTAACCACTAGCGCAATTGACATTTGCCAAACCGTTATCCCGAACTTTACCAATACATTTTCGGGCTCAACCTTCACATTTTCAGCACAACCTTCAGGCTTTAGTAACTATGACTGGAATTTTGGCGACGGTTCAACAGGCAGTGGCATAAACGTAACCCACACTTATTCAAGTATTGGAACCTATTATGTGACCCTCAATTGCGCCGATACCTGCGGCGGTTCATATTCTGTATTAGATACGGTTTCTACATGTCCTGCATTAAATGCTAACTTTAATTTTAATATCACATCATCAGGTTCGAATGGAATGCTGGTCCAATTCTTTGCTAATGTGTCCGGTAGCCTAGGGCTAATATGGGATTGGGGCGATGGCTCACAAACCGTTACTCAAGCTGCTAGTATTTCTCACCAATACGCCACTGTAAACCTTAATTATACCATTACTTTAAAAGCGTATAACGAATGTGGTGATACAGTAGAGGTAATGAAAAGTCTCAATGAAGTGGGACTTCCCGAACAGAGCGTTTTGAAATTTAAAACCTACCCTAACCCTGTTTCAGAATCATTGACGATAGAGTTTACAAGGCCCTTAAAGGGCACTTATTATCTCTTTGATGTTACAGGGAGGTTAGTTCGAAGCGAATGTTTCACAGAGAGTGCATTTGTGATCTTTTCGACTTCCAACTTGTCAAGGGGCTCTTATATATTAAAAGTTGAAAGTAATCAGAAGGTTACAAATTCAATAATCTTCAAACAGTAGAGCTTTAGATTAGCGTACCAATTTTTTGATAACCCCGTTATTCTCCTTGAGAATAGAGATGTTATACGCTTCTACCGCTTTTTCTATTCTGCGCTTGCGAATAGACTCCCTAACGGAGATCGCCGGCCCAGTAATAATCACTATTGGGTATACCGGTACGGTAACAATTCCCCAAAACGTATTCCATCCTCGGATTCTTTGTGCGGCAGCAAAGTGTCTGTACGCAGTAAAGTTTTGGGTCATGGCTATCAATTTAGCTTCCTTAACTGATAGAGTATCATTGCGGTAAATCACACCTTTTCTTTTGTAGGCGCGCATCTGATCTATTTTTTGGATGCTAGCATCAAATGCTATTGTATTGATGCTCGATCTGAAGCTTGAGTCACTGGTTTCAATCGAGTTATAGGGCTCTGAAAATTGTGATGAATCGAGATCGTTAGGGAGACTTGTCCAAGTCGTAGATTCCATTCTAGAACTATCTCGGACATGAGTATCGATCTCCTGCGTCGATTCAGTAGGCAACAGCGGAGGTTCTTCATTAACTACATCCTCTTCTTTAACTGCAATAACCCCTATTGTTGATATTGATTCATTGGTATTCTCAGGGTTGAGATCACTCGACCTTCGCTTCGTAGTTTTTGGAAGATCTCCTCCATTCCTGCGAATAAAGTTTCTCAAGTTTCTTAACTCCTCATCAGTCAACTCCCAGTCGATTATTTTAGGGTAAGCACTAAAACAAGTAGTATAATCATCTATATATTTGAAGTTCAATCGATAACCGTCAAATAAAACGGATAGCTCATGAAACTGCGCGGGTGCTATTGACCGTACGATTCGAGCTTCTTTGTATAACGTAGACGTTACCTGCCCGTAAATCGTATTATTGAGAACTAATTCTTGTGCGTTCGCCGTTATACTGAAAAGTAGAACAAATATGTAATAGCGTGTTTTCATCTTCGGATGTCGTTTACCACTAATATATTTACTTACCGAAGTGTAACGTATATCTATTATTCTCAAAAGATAACCATATAATTACATGGTAACGCATTTTAATATCCCGTGTATCTGATATAAGTCATTTTTGAGATTACCGTATGCTCCTTTTTCTCTATTTCACGGCAAGAAAAATCCCCTCCGAAACGGAAGGGCTCATATATTCTAAAGTCTATTTATCCTTTAGGGACAAGTACCCCAATCTGGGTGGTTAGATGCTGTTAATACGCTGTAGCTTGAGAAATAAGTAGGCATAGTTGGAATTTGACTTACACACCATTTGGTTAAGTCTTGGTTAAAGGAAGATGCATCAAAGAACATACTACTCATATCAGTAACATTACTAACATCCCAAGCACCAATATCTTGATTGAAGGAATTTGCACCTTCAAACATACCACCATTATTCACATCACCTCTATACACACCCATATCAATAACATTACTCACATCCCAATTTCCAATGTCATGGTTAAAGGAAGATGCCCCAAGGAACATACTACTCATGTCAATAACATTACTAACATCCCAATTCCCAATGTCTTGGTTGAAGGAATTTGCAAATTTGAACATACAACTCATATCGGTAACATTACGAACATCCCAAGTGCCAATGTCTTGTTTAAAGGAAGATGCAAAAAGGAACATTCTACTCATATCAGTAACATTACTAACATCCCAAGCACCAATGTCATGGTTAAAGGAAGATAAACCTTTTAGCATATTCGCCATATTAATAACATTACTCACATCCCAATTACCAATGTCTTGGTTGAAGGAATTTGCCCCAGAGAACATAGAATTCATATCAGCAACATTACTAACATCCCAATTGCCAATGTCTTGGTTGAAATAGGATACATCACGAAACATACTGGACATATCAGTAACATTACTCACATCCCAATTGCCAATGTCTTGGTTGAAGAGATATGCGCCAACGAACATAGAATTCATATCAGTAACATTTTTAACATCCCAAGAACTTATATTCTGATTAATAGTTTCACCTGGGGTCAATACTGGAAAAAGACCTCTCATATCCACAATCTTTGAGGTGCAGTACTTCGTTAAGTCATCACCACTTACAATCGCAGTTGCTAACATTGCCACATCAGCTACTTCATATCTAATTCCATCCAAAATGAATGATTGACCAGCGGTATAATTATCACATTCAAGGCAACCTCTACTATTATATTGAGCATCGCCAGAATTTTCAGTGTCTGTTTTGTCGCAACTTATAATTGCAAGTAAGGGTAAAAGGAAAAGTAACTTCTTCATTGGTTTGTTTTTTTTTATTAGTTCAACCAAATATAAAGAATAGCCCCCACCGAAGTGAGGGCTGATTTTACTTGATTTCTTCAATTTCAATATCAGGATAATAAGTTAATACATCTTCCCAAGTCCAATCGGAATAATAATCACGCTTACCTGTTCCTTCAATTACTACAAACTTAACGGCTTCTATATCGTCATAAATAGATGCTATTCCATCATCTGATAAGTTGACTAATCCAATATTATTAGTGTTATTCGGGTCGTAAGCACTATAGATAGGTATTACATTTTCTACATATCCGTTTTCATCTGCTATTACATAAGGTAGTGGGGATTCAATTGTGGTAGCATCTGGGAGTGTCCTTTGCCAAAATGATAAAACCACGCCGTTATCTATAATATCTTCTGTTATAGCAGACCAAGATAAATCGGCAGTTACTGGATAGCCTGTTTCGTCCCAGTTGATATTATTAGCAACGGAAACCCGTACATTGGCGTTACCATCAAGACCATCAGCACCTGCGGGACCTTCACAAGAGGTTAAAATGAGTGTAGCAGAGAAGCTGAACAAAAGAACTTTCATTGTTTTCATTGTTTTCATTGTTTTAATTTTTTGGTTCAATCTAATATAACAAAAAAGCCCCCACCGAAGTGAGGGCTAACAAAGCCGAATTAGAAAGTAGTCGGAAGCCGTTCCTACTTAAGAAACCCAATTATTTGGTAATCGTTTGGAATGATACCTTCACAAATACCTTCACAAAACAAAAAAGCAAGACCTTCTCATTTCTTTGAAAGCCTTGCTACTATTGAGTCGGGATGACAGGACTTGAACCTTACCCGTAAACTATTGATAATCAATGTTTTAATTTTACTATATCAAGAGTTTTGAATAAATATGGGGAGTAATACTCCCCACACAGTCTCAATAATACTAAACTCACCTCAACCTCAACACCCCTTTGGTTTTAAGTATAAAATCAAAGGGGTTTTTATTCGTTGAGGTCTTCTTTCCAAAAAGAATTTCAAAAAAGTTGTATCAAAGTGGTTTTTAGTGGTTACAACTACATACTTATTAGAAATAAGGAAATGAAAACCCAATCGGTGATTGGTATAAAATGAAAATTGAAGTGACTGGAATCTATAAAATCCCTACCCAAAGGGACTGACCAAACTATATCAAGTAATGAACGAACCAAGAGAGATAACCAAGTGGATTACCCAACATCAATGGGACTTCTTTATCACAATAACCTTTGACAAAAGGTATAGTGATACTCATATCCTAAACATTATGGAAGACATAGAGAACCATTACCTCATACAACAGATGTGTTGGTTCAGAGAGTTCACTACGACAGGACTTCCCCATATCCATATGGTTGTAAAGTCTAATAAACTAACCAAGTCCATCAAGACCCTACCCATCCACTTAAAGAAATGGGGTCAGATAGACTTTCAACTATTCAGAAACAAAACAATGAATGAAGGAATTGACTACATCTCCAAACTATGGGGTAAGGACAACGACTTGATTTGGAATGTTAAACTACCCAAAGGAAGACAATATGAAAGACAACTTTGAAGAGTTAGACCAAAGGTTTCTTGAGATTACAAGAGACCTAACCAACTCATTAGGACACGAACTACTCACCGATGAGTTGATTGTAGTCAAGGAACACTTTTTTAACCTAATTCATCAGTATTACC
>Ga0257126_1001848_pt1 | contig 14597 bp, 9 predicted proteins | sample SI060_120mmetaG_FD_190151 | JGI IMG/M metagenome (GOLD analysis project Ga0257126, IMG submission 190151) | Marine microbial communities from Saanich Inlet, British Columbia, Canada - SI060_120m | ecosystem: Environmental > Aquatic > Marine > Inlet | place: Canada: British Columbia | collected... | reverse complement strand
TAGAATTTTTCTGGTGGTCGGTCAATAGATTTAGTTCCAAGTTAGTAAATAACCGGACATTGAGAAAATATTTCCTTGGTGGCGATTTTAGGAAAAGATAGAATCCTTAAGAGATTGAAAATGGTTGAAGTTCAATCGAGAACTAAGAAGTCAGGCAAGAACATTCCTGGCCCATATAGGTCAAAGAGAACACATTCCCCTAAGGGGGAATGACAGTAATCAAACTAAGGTCATAGAGTATATTTCATAAATCAATGAATATTGAGAATTAGAATAATCAACGGTTGGAGATGTTGTATCATAATTGTAGCCAGTGATAGTCATCACTACGCTATGAGTGCAGTTAGCATGTGCACCACCAAGGAAGTTATCTTGACCAGTTCCTACTTGATTGTAATAGAAAGAGGATGAATCAGAACATTCGGTATCAATCATCAAACTCGATCTACCATTGAAATAATGTATTTTTACTCCTTCACCTGCATTAGTTGTGAAATTGTAGGGATAAAATTCTTGAGTCGGGTTGGAATTGAATGGAAAAGTCTGTGAAGCGTTTATCAATTCTCCATAAGGCGTATTGGAGTCAATCATGCCTCCATTAGTGAAGTATTCTGTTTCCTCCATTATGGTTGTTGTAGTGTTATTATAATAGTAATTATTTACTATCGTATCACTATCATTTTGTTCTGCATCGGCGTTATCAACAGCGCCAAAGCATCCGGTCATTGGTATCAAAAATACAAGCATTATCACAAACAATCTATCAGTAGTCATGGATGTCCTAAGATGTATTAACTACATTAATTAAGTGCCAACACAAACTTAGAACGCTCATAGAGAACATGTTCTACTGATTGGAATGAAATTCAAGAACCAAATTTATTTGTTGAAATACTTAAACATGTAAAGTTATCAACAACAGCAAAGAATCGTTGGAATGTGGCGCCGATTAAGGGGTTCGAACCCTTGACCTTGGGATTAACAGTCCCACGCTCCACCAGCTAAGCTAAATCGGCAACTTGGCCGAACAACCACTCCTTTATGACGACTTCGGATATTTTATTCAGCAAATTGTCTTGATTAGTCGAGAAAATTTACCCATCTTTTGCTTCTGAAGGCTGATAGAATCGTTTAATCGAGAGAAATCTTCATCGTTTAATCCTTCATTATGATGGAATCTCAACCACTCATCACCCTGTCGTACTTCTTGGCCCTGCTCGATCAAGATTTCAAATCCGATCTCAGAAACTATCTTATCCTCTAATGAGAATCTACCAGCCCCATGCTTTCTTGCAACTTCGGCAAGTACCATAGAATCAATCATTTCGACATATCCCGCCTCATTAGTCACAAAAGTAGTCATGCGTTTTGATTTAGGCAAAATCGAATTCGGATTACTACATATGATTTTAGCATCATTTTCACTTACTCCTTGAGCAATACACATTTTTTCGAAGTAACTCAATGCTAGCCCATTATCCAGAACTTGCCTGATTAGTTTTTCACCTTCTTCAGTATCATTTACTTTACCACTTTGAACTAATAAGGCGGAACCCTGCATCACTACTAGGTCTCTAGTATCCTTTGAGCCGTTTCCTTGTAATACCTCAATGCTACCGATGACTTCGAGTGAATTTCCGACATACTTTCCGATAGGAAATTCCATTTCAGTAATTTGGGCTGTTGTATTTATTCCCAGTCCCTTTGCTGCACCGACCATCGACTTGGCTAATTTCTCAGCATCTTCCTTATTTTTCATGAAAGCAGCGGAACCACATTTCACATCAAGAACCAGTGAGCCCAAACCCTCGGCTGCTTTCTTGGAAATTATCGATGCTGTAATTAGAGGTATACTATCGATTGTATTTGTGACATCACGGATAGCATAGAGAAGGCCATCAGCAGGGGCTATTGCGTCGTTTTGAGCTGCAATACAACAACCCAATGCTAAGACTTGTTCTTTCATTTCGTCAGGAGATAGAGAACAATTGAATCCAGGTATTGATTCTAATTTATCGATAGTTCCTCCGGTGTGACCTAGTCCTCTTCCAGCAAGCATTGGTACCATTACACCGCACGCTGCTAATGCAGGGGCAAGCATTAGTGACATCTTATCTCCAACGCCACCTGTACTATGTTTGTCAACAACTAGTTGATTATCTTCCCATTCAAGAATGGCTCCTGAATTCATCATTTCTCTTGTTAGAATTGTGGTTTCTTCTACCGTAATTGAATTACTGTGAACTGCTTTTAACCATTTTTCAATCATTTCAACAGGTATGGAATGATTTGCCACCCCTCTTATGAACTCAGACAGTTGCTCTAAATCCATCATTTCACCTGATTGTACAGAGGAAATGAGATTGGTTACGTCTTCCATTTTCATATCAATCATCACTAGTTGCTAAACCAATTTCTACCAATCGCTGATGTAGATAATCACCTGCAGTAATAGTTTCAAATTTAGATTCACCGCCAGTCATCTCAATAAATTCTGGCCTAGGGGTCAAATCGATTTGATTCCTAGGATGTACAAACATTGGCATAGAAAATCTTCTTTTGGATTTAGAACTAGGGTTGACTACACGATGTGTGGTTGATTTGAATAATCCATTGGTTAAGTTCTGAATCATGTCTCCAGAATCTACAATGATATATCTTGCATCACCTTCGACCTTTATCCAACTTCCATCATGGTCCATAACCTCCAAGCCATCAGCAGTTGCAGTCACTAGAAGTGTGATGAAATTGATATCTTCATGTGCTGCTGACCTGACTGCTCCAGGTGCAACATCATCGCCTAGAGGTGGATAATGTATTATGCGCATTATTGTATTTCCATCTGTTGTCATCTCACCTAACCATTTACTGTCCTTTCCTAAGTATATGCTACATGCAGAAAGCAAATCTTGTGATAATGATTCCATCCTAGTGTATAAATCATCGATGACAGAATGAAATTCCGGAACGGTGTCATCAGGCCAGACATTTTGTGGATAAGTTTTGGAATTGTCATCATGTTGGTGACTCCTTCCCGTTTGCCAAAATTCTTTCAAATCAGGTGCAGGATTATCCTTGGCATGCTCTACACCAAAAGCTGTATAACCTCTTTGATGAGATATTTCTGGTTGTAAATAACTTCTTTTGGTTTTTTCATCAAGACTGAAAAATTCATCGCCTTGAGCATATGATTGCTCGATTAACTCCGCTGGTATACCATGGTTTTTCAATGCAAAAAAGCCAATATCTTTGAGGGATTCTCCAACTTTGTCAATGAATTCTTGACGTTTGATTTCATCACTGGATTGAAAATATTGAAAATCTATTACAGGAATAGTTCGAACCATGATATCATTGTGTCCTGTACTCGATAGTGTTTCAATTATACGCTTGTGAATCAAAAAAAACGTTGATTATATTCATTCCACCGATGCTTCACTATACAAACGTAGAACTACGACTCCAGCGATGATTAGACTCAATCCTATCATTGTTGCAAGGTCTAACTTTTGGTCTAAAAACAATACAGAAACTACTGCTATCGCGGCAATTCCTACGCCTGACCAAATCGCATAAACTATACTAATTGGAATCGATTCTAATGTCAACGATAGAAAATAAAAGGCTGCACAATATCCTATTATGACTATTGTAGAAGGCCACAGTTTGGTGAACCCTTCTGTAGACTTAAGAGATAGTGTACCGATTACTTCAGCAACTATTGCCATGATCAAGAATATCCATTTAGACATTTAGATCATCATTAAGGTGATCAATCTCTAAGTTTAGAGAGTAATCTTATCATTTCGATGTAAATCCAAATTATTGTCACTAGGACTCCAAACGCTCCCCACCATTCAGCGTTTTTAGGAGCATTCATCTTAACACCAGATTCGATAAAACCGAAATCTGAAATCAGACTCAATGCGGCAATTGTGAGGATGAATAGTGTTATTCCAATACCAATTGGCCCTGATGTGTGGAGAAATGGTATCTCAAAGGGTGTCAGCAAAGAGAAAAGGATTGATACGCCATACATCAAGAAAATTGACATTGTTAGGCTTCCGATAATTTTGTTGAAAGTTGGTGTAGGTCTTATTACTCTAGACGAATAAATTACTAGCATAGAGCCTGTTATGAATACAGTTCCAAATGCTGCTTGGATGATAATACCAGAGTAGAATGCTTCGAACATGAGTGATATTGAACCGACAAACATACCCATCAGTACAGCATAAATTGTCATCAAAGGAGCAGGGTTAGCTGGGCGAATAAATGCAAGCATCATAGCGACTACTATGCTTCCTAACATTCCCCCCCATGTCAGTCCACTAATGACTCCAGCATTACCAGCGGCTAACGCATCGAGTGCAACATATGCTGATATCATTCCAGTAATTGTAACAATGCTCAGAAGGTAAGCCAGTTTACCAATTGTTCCTTGGAATGTCATTGTATTTTGACCAGTTATATTTGACCAAAAATTTTGAGTCATAATCGGGTTACTTGTTGAATAACGCATCTATATCAATTACCCGACGGATAAGTCCCTTGTCAAACTTACGCTAATTAGTTAGTTATTCTAACTGTTCTGCATAATATTCAGCAAGTTGGTCGATGCTCCATCCTTGGTCCAAATAAGACTGAATCGTTGCTTCGTCCCATCCTGGACATTTTGCTAGGTCTTCAGGTGAAATTCCTGAAGATTCAATGTTTTCATTCGGTACTGAATCACTACCATCAAGTACGGGCATATCCCATGATTGTGATTCAGGTGCATCACCTGAACTCTCTGCTAACATTTGCTCTTGCTCTTCGATAGAAACCAAATCTTTTTCAGATTCAGCCTTTGATTCTAATTGTTTTAGAATTGCGAAAGCACCAATGGCAAGAATACCTGCGAGAAGCATTACCCAGAGCATCGAATTAGTGCCTGAATTATCCTCTTCTCCACTACTAGCATCGGCTAAGTCCATACGTTGTTTGTTTGAACATCCTTCTGCATCAGTCGGAGTATCAGCAGGTGTTTCAGGGCAAATATCCTTTTCATTGAGTATTCCATCGCTATCCTCGTCTCCTACAGGGTCCAGAGTTTGATTACCAGTTGAGTTCCCATCGGTTTCAATTCCTCCAAGGTCGCAACCAAGGACTGCGGATTCGTTGACTCCATCACCATCAGCATCTGCCATGTTTAGTGCATCATATGGAGATACAGTGGTTACGTCTGGGTCAAGTGCAGTACTTTGTGCCCATGCGATCTCTACATCATCTCTAATGCAATCTCCATCGGTATCAGCTAGCAGTGGATGGCTACCCTGATTGTATTCAATTATGTTAGAAAGTCCGTCCCCATCTGCGTCATACAAATCTTCTGTAACTCCAGAGTCTAGAACTCTCTTGGTTCTGTTTAAACCGTTAGGTAATTCCCATTTGTCGATTAATCCATCTTGGTCGGTATCAGTTACATTATCGAGTCGATTCCAATCAACATTCCAAGCATCCTTGTAGACTTGAGCAATCGTTTCGGAATGGATTATTACTCCCATTTCACGATTTCGATTCATCGCAGAACTTCCCATGTTTATCGAGGAAACTAGTACGCTCTTTTCATCAACAATGATTCCCTTGTTATGGAGTTTAGAAACATCGTCATCTTCACTCATTACAACCGCAGAGGCATCCAAGCCTTCAGTTCCATTCCATTGTTCGTTCAGTAAGTCGATGATGTCTTGGTCATCATCATCAAGGTAAGCTCCGTTGATAATTACTCTGACACCAACGCCTCTCTTGGCTGCTTGGTATAGGGATTGAATAACAGGGCTTTCTTGACCCCATCCCCAATACCAATCGACATCGAGGGTTTGTTGTGAAAGAACTACCTCAAATAAGGCACTATCAATCATATTAGTAATTCCAGTGATACAATTATTTGGACAGGTTAAGACTTCTCCACTAGCATCAACAGAGTAGGAAGTTGCCAATCCACCTCCACTGACTGATTGTACTCCAGGCATTGTCCAATCAGATGGTTCATCTGAAGAAGAGTATGCCGTGATGTGGTCCAGTTGAGTATTGGTGTCGAAGTCCATTTGTTGTTGAACTACTTCTGCAAGTTGTTGGTTTTCAATAATGACGCTCCACTCTACATTCCCTCTTACTCCTGGGGCAGGCTGAGATGAGGATTTCCAATTTCCAGAAGACATCCAAACACTGTTTCCATCTCTAACTGCAACTTTGCTGTGAATATACAGGTATGGTTGGTCACTATCTCCACCAAACCAGAACACTTCTGCGCCAACATTGTCAAGTTCACTAGCAAATCCATACTGTAATTGCATGTCGTTATACGACCAAATATTGGTACATGTACATCCTTCATCCAGTAGTACTGTGACCTCAACCCCATTTGATGCAGCATTCATCAAGGCTTGGACCAGTCTAGGCTCTTGCATTTGATAGATGTGTACTTCAATCGAAGTTGTAGCTCCTTCAATCCAATTTAACAAGTCGAGTAAACCATCTTGAGGGCCGATTAGAGGTGTGATAGTGCTAGTTCCGTTAAACTGAGTTTCAGCACAGAAATTACTTGCTCCTAGTACACTCCAGCGATAGTTCCAATCCATGGCAGTGTCTGTATCAGGGAGGTAATCACATCCATCTCCACGGACATAAACTATCATGTTTATTCCATTACGTGGAGGCGTTACTGATTGCCCAGACCACCCATCGGATTCAGAAGGTCCATTGTCGTAGACGATAGAATCAGAAATAGTTCCACTAGCGTCTTTCATTTGAATTGCTGCGCCAGAGTCTGGTATCAGTAAATTTTCTCCGAAGACATCACTGAATGAAAGATATTCGATATTATCTAGAAGTATTGGTGAAGATTCACTAACCCAAATACCAATAGCATCATTTGCTAGAACTACAGAAGATTGAGCAGGTATTGTGAGTTGATCAACAGTGTATGTGTTGGTTGTTCCACCAGCGGTTACATCAAATGTCCATCCGTTTAGGTATGCCATGGAATCGTCAAGATTGCGGACTTCCATGAATTCTGAGTTGCTTACATAATCATTGCTTCCTTCTGTCATCAGTCTGGTGAATATGACATCACCAGCATTTGCAAGATTTGTTGAATCTGGATTTGCTTGAGCAGGGGTGCTCCAAGGTGAATCGACCCATCCATCTGATGAAGTAATTTTTGATTTACACAATGAATTAGTACCAATTGAGAATTCCATAGTCATGATTCCATCTGGATTGTATAGTGTTATGTTATGGTCATTCATTAGCAGAGAGTTTGAGAATTTGACTATTGCATATTCTCCACTATCCAAAATTGTTGAAGCATTGTTTGCACCATTCAAATCACTTCCAATATCATCGAAAGTAGCCATCGTTGCGATGAATTCTCTAGTTCCTAGTGAAGAATCAATACGCCAGCGACTTAGGTTGATTGTTGTGGTGTCACTATTGTAAAATTCTATCCAATCGAAATCAGAATTCGAAGAGCATGAAGCCATGAATTCAGTGATTTCTAAATTATTCGACTCTGTGTATGCTGGCCAAATTGGATTTATTTCTCCCGGTGTTTGCCATGCAGATTGTACCCAACCAGTTAATCCGCTTGCGGTATTCATGGCGTATCCTGAGTGACTTGTTGAAGGCGCAACTAAAGATTGATTTTCAATTGTTTCATTCCATCCAGCAAGATCTACAATTGAGTTCATTGAATCTACTATCGTTATGATATCTGAACTTTGTTTGAGGTAAAATGAACTTGTACCGTTCAAGGCGATTATGGCAACATCTCCTGGCTGAATCAATGTATCTGACTGAAGAGGTAGGTCCAAAGCGTCGATGACGAAGTTCCGATTATTTGCTTTCAGTTTCCAACCGTTGATATCTGCTACAGATGAATCATTGTTGTATACTTCAATCCATTCTCCTAGAGGCCAGCTTTGTGTATCAGCACCAGTGCTATCGGCCATAATTTCAGTGAATATAATATCACTACTGGAGACTGGTCCAGCCCCAGGTTCAGGTTGACCAGGAGTAATCCATGAAGATGGCATCCAAGGACTAGATGGATTTGAATTGCGAATAAGCGAATTATTGATCCCATAGTCATCTGAGTACCAAGCAACATCATTTATGCTTCCACTGGTATCCATTAAAATCAGATGATTGTAATAATCCCACAGCCTTGTTTCACCTGTGAATTGAACCAATCTTCTTCCGTCAGGAGCAATGTCTGTAGAACCTTGCGTGTTGTTAAACACTAGAGAAACAGGGTCTAGGGTTGTCACATTGCCCATACCATCTGTGATTGTCCAACCAAGGAGGTCTACTGTAGTAGAACCTGTGTTATGAATTTCAATCCATTCTCCGTCAGGGAATGAAGTTCCGTTTGAGTAAGAGTGAGGCATAACTTCTGTAAACCGTACATCAGCAGGAGAAGGTGATAATTCTGAGATTGGTAGTGGATTGGTTTGGTTTAGACTTGGATACGATGAGTAGAACAAACTTTGTGTCACTGAATCATATGATAATGAGTATCCATTCACGGTATCAGACCAATCAACAATATGTGTTATACTACCATTTGGTAATTTGAGTGATAATTGCTCGACACCGTTGTTTAGAAGGCCGGAGTTAGATGAACCGTTTACCGCTATTATTCTGGTATGTCCTCCTGCGATATGGAATGATTCAGCAATCGTACTATCCGAGCCGATTAAGTGAGTTTCATCCATAATGATTTGATTACCAGCGTTATCTTCGATATGCCAACCTGTCAAATCGATGATTTGGCTACCGGTGTTGAGGATCTCTACCCATTCTCCACCAGGCCAAACATCACTATCTTCAGATGGCCATGGATTTGACATGACTTCATTTATTTTCAAATCAGTAGTTACAAGTGTTGGTCCTGCCATAGGCCCGCCATCATTATCTCCTCCAGGAGTGGTATTATTGGTGGCAACCCAATCATTAGTTGCATCAACAGGGTCTTCTTGCAGACTTGTTCCAGACGGTGCGCTACTAGAGAAAGACCATGACGCAACATCAAGTTGATTCCCTAGCGAATCAAAAAGAGTGATTATATCATTAGCATTGGAGAGATAGAACATCGAGTTAGACATTGCATTTCTTGAGATGACCATGTAATCACCCGGGGAAATAGTCCATGAAGCCGAGTTAGTTGAATCATAATCAACTATTGTAGTGGAATTGAAAATCATTTGCTTCTGAGCTTTATTCTCAATATACCAGCCACTAACATCTACGCTTAAAGTACCATTATTGTATATTTCAACCCACTCTCCAGCAGGCCATGCAGCGTTATCATTACCATTTGGATTTGGTAGCGCTTCATTGAGGCAGATATCTCCTGAGCAAGCGATGGAACTCGATTGCAGCACTTCATTTTGCGAATCTAATGAACTTGATTGGTCCGTCTCAAATAACGGAATTAAAGACGAAATCAACATTAGGGCAACTAGGGCAAAGGGTAATTTTCGTGTGTACATAGTAAGACCTCTTCAAACGGGGGGCATAGTCAAGGGGCATATCTCTTTTGCATACAAGACATTTTGAATTCATAGGAATCCGAATGCATCTTGAGCTTGATTGAAAGTGTAAATCATAATCGGAACAATGATTATTCCCATTCCATGGCTTCTTCTAATACCAATTCTTGGAGGAAGCAAACCAAGTATAGTTCCAATTATCAGTACACCAATACCAACAAACCCAGTAGTGAACCAGACAAGTGCGGTAACGAAAAGAATGACACCCATAACCATCTGTTGCAGAGGTATGGCTGCGTGTAATCTTAGCATTCCTTTTCCTACTACTCTAATAATTGGCATAGCCATCATACCTGCTGCAACTGTAATTGCAATCAATCGAATAAAATCAGCAGTTGGTTCGGCAGATGACCAAGTGTCGATTGGATACATTAACTTCAATGCGAGAGTAGCACCCGAACGAGAACGTCCTATGATGTATAAGAATCCTAGAACCATCACGGTGACCGCTGTGTTTACCGCAGATAAAATTGCAATTACTTCCAAGTCTTGCTTAGTTTGAGGTCCTTCAACATCACCTTCAGCCTCAGCCAATGCAATTTCCAATAATTCATCGTCGGTTAGTTCGGTTAACTGTCTAGTTTCCCAATCCATTCCATAGCCTTCTTTTCCTTGGATCTTAGCAGCGACGTTTCTTCCTCCCATCACTAGAACAGTTGCTTGTGATGCAGTCATTCCAGGAAGGACACCCATAGATGCGCCAGCAACTCCCGACCAGAAGCAAGGTACGATTAGAGGCCTAACCGGAGGTAAGGACCAATCTTCTTTTTGAGGAGGAATGTGAGATGTTGTGGCATAAATATCGAGTAAATTCGCAATTCCAAACAGTCCAGCAAGACTCGGCAAGAGCAGGCTAGCATCTGGTATGCCAATAGGTGACCTTGCAGGTAGGGTAAATACGGCCCAACCATAGAATCCTGAGAGCAAGAAGAAGGCGGTTGCAGTCAAGAATCCGGCAAAACGTGAATCTCTACCGAGTATATCTCTTGTTAGACTTCGAACCCACTTAGGCCAATCTAATCTCGTTGTTTCAGTTGCTAGAAGTAGCAGAGATATAGAGAATAAGAGGAAGAATACTATGTTTCGAAGATAATCATACCAGCCGAGTTCGTCGCCAAATGCAATTCTTGCAACAATAATCAATGGCAGCGAAAGGAACAATCCTAATTGGGAGCCTCTTGCTGACCAAGCAACACCTCTTGCAGCATTTCCAGATAGTAACATTCTGTGTCCTGGCAGCAAAGAAAGTGCTTGATCGGCATCTGGTGCTCCAAGTAGCGCAGAGGGTATGTAGTTCAAGAAAGTGTGAACGGTTCCTGTTGAAACAATGATTGCAGCAACTGCGGATAGAGGGATTCCCCAACCCAGCATGACCGGTGAAAGTGCGAGAAGAATTAGAGCCACGTTGTTTACGTGGAATCCTGGAATTAAACCAGTCAGTGAACCCATTGCAACTCCAAAAAATAGAGCGAATAGTAACCATCCAAGGTCGACAAAGTAAGCCTCTAACATAATCTCACCTCAGTTGGAACTATTTGGGTCAGTATCTTCTTCAATCTCAAATCTATCGTTAGAGCCATCACCATCTGTATCTGGATTGTTAGGGTTTGTTCCATAAATTGATTCTAAATCATCAGATAGTCCATCGCCATCACTGTCAGCAACATCGGCACTAATCAACTTGAATACTAGAGATATTGAATCAACATCTTCAATTTGCATCATCCTTCCAGTCCATGTCATAGATGTACCATTGTGAAGTGAGTCAAAACCGATACTATTGATTCCAGCAGTGGACAACTCAATACTCTGATTTGTCCCTTCTCTCTGTAACCACCAATCACCGGAATCATCTTGCACTGCTAAGCCATCTAAGTTGACCATTTGATTTCTTGAATAGCCCCATTGAGTTGCTCCATCATCCCATAGTAGATTTTTGGCTGAAGGCACATTGCCAACTACATAGTCGTGTACTTGTAGCCTTATTCGCATATCGCCATCATCCCATGTAACCGATACATTTGCAGAAATTTGCTGACCGGCTTCAAGCCATTGAGTTGAGGTTTGGGCTGGGAATGTTGCTGCAATTGTAGTTTGACCTGGCATGTAGCCTGATGAGTCTACAAAGTAGCCATTGACGTCCTGAACAGATGGTTCGATAGGATACTTAATGAAAGCAGAAAGAGTATATCTTTTGCTCGGGTCTTCTATCAACTCAACAGGATTTCCAGACAATAAGGCCAGTAGACTGACAGTGGTTTCACTGCCATCAAGAGTTCCTGATGGCGTTCCTTCATTTGCGTCGACACACCAAGTTGCATCAGATTCCGACCACATTAGACGACCTTGAATATCATGGAACGTATTATGCCATGAGGAGTTAGTAGAGGAATCAATATCTTCTTGACTTGGGTTTAGACATATTGTCGTTCCACTTGGTCCCCGTAGTGACCATTCATCGCCAGTAATCATAACATATCCTGCGATATTAACAAGATTACCAGACTGGTAACTCCATGTCGACTCAGCGCCCCAGTCGAGACGTGTTATGTCTACGGGGTGATTTCTGTCAACTAATATTTCAGGACCTTGCACTGACATTATCCAATTTAATTCTCTTTGATTGTAAGAAATAGTGCCAGTAACTTGAACCTTTGATGAGGATTCAATCCATTCGCCAACATTTGACCTGATATTGAGTTTAATCTGGTGCTCAGAATTTCCATAGGATGGATGGTCTCTAAGGTCTGCATTGACAAACATTTCATCCGGTGGAATTGATTCACCGATGTATCCAGTCAATGTAATAACTTCATCAACATATTTTTCAGGATCCATTGCTACATCGACAATTGCTAGTTCAACTACATCAGGTAAGTCATCTTGACTCCACTCCATTGCACCTGAACCGGTCGCTCTCATGAAAATATTACCTTGGAATTCAGCGACCTCACCGGTAACAATGACATTGGTCCCAATAGGTGGGATTTCAGCAGGTCTACTCCATCTAACTTCGACAACAGCTGTATCATCTGTAATTATGACGTGAGTTTCCCAGTCACCAGAATTCCACGGGTCTTCTCTCCAAGAGATGATTTTCCCTTCGACCTTGACTACTTCATTGTTGAATTCTACTAATTCATCCATTGGAATAATCTCTGGCTCACGGACTAAAGCATAGTAATTCATTGCCGCAACAAGCAGTACTGCTAATGCAAACATTACCCATAACTTCTGTCCACGAGTCTCAGGATTATCATCAGTAATCTTATCCATCATACTCTTCAGCATGTCCGCCATGTTTGCCTCGAAACGAACTCAACGCATATCTGTTTTGGCTTAATTGAGTATCTTAAAATCATGAATCTACGCTTGTTTTTTAACTGAAGAACTGGAGCGGTGTACGGGATGGACATGCGTGATAGAGTCATTCGAGACGAAATTCACCGTGATATATTGGTGCCGAGTAGTCACGCTACCATCATAGATACTAAGGAGTTCCAAAGACTTCGTTCCATTCAGCAACTATCTACTTGCGAATATGTTTTTCCAGCCGCAACACATAACAGGTTCTCTCATTCATTAGGGGCTTATTATTTAGCTAAAAAAATGACAATAGCATTGGAAGAAGTTCAACCGGGGACTATGTCCAAGGAAGATGCAGAATTAGTTCATCTAGCAGCATTACTTCATGACATTGGTCATCCTCCATATTCTCACCTTCTAGAAACTCCAGAAGTTTTTGCCACTTACCATTCGCATGAACACTGGGGTAGACTATTGCTTGAATCAGAGGATACTGAGATTGGAATGGCTCTAAGAACTGTAATTGGAGAAAAGAGATTAAACAGATTATTCGCACTCATGGATGGGCAGAATGAATGCGATGGTGTTTCAATTCCTCCGTTCATGAAAGAAATAGTTTCATCACAATTGGATGTTGACAGAATGGACTACCTTGTCCGTGACCAGGCAAATACTGGTGCGCAAATCGGAGGATTTGATATCGCCCGAGTTTTCAGGGCATTACGAGTTGGGGCAGATGGTCATTTTCATGTCAAGAAATGGGGATTACCTGCAATTGAGGCATATCTCGTTACAAGATATCATATGTACAATCAAGTTTATTTTCATAAAGTCAATATGTTGACTCAAAATTATCTGGTCAAAATGCTCTCTCGTGCAAGAACTCTGGCATTAGATGGCAAACTAGAGATTAGTGGTAGATTACGATTGATGCTACTTGAAGATGATTTATCTCCAGTTCAATACGCTGAACTAAATGATTCCCATGTCAAAGTAGCATTGCCAGATTGGGCGCAACATGAAGATGAGATTCTTTCTCTATATGCAGAAAAATTACTTTCAAGAAAAGATTTCCATAAGTCTGTTAGAATTGATTCTCTGACTACCGAGATGATAGATGTCATTAAACCAAGATTGGAAGAAGTGGTATCGTCTAAGGGATTCAATCCTGAAATTCATGTATTGTATGCAAAAATATCCAAGAGAGGTTATATGCCATATGAGCAAGGCATAATATTAGAAGATGGCAGAGATGCTGCAGAACATTCATCGATGATTCGATCTTTGTCACAGCCAAACGAAAGAGCATTGATTTTCGTTCCAGATGCCATCAGAGATGAAGTAGAATCAATGGTAAGGGACTGGATAAAACCAGGTCAATCATCTCTATCTCAGTTTGATTGATGATGATAAGGTTCAACAGTAAGTGATTCTACGCCTGCCATACGGGCCTGTAGCTTAGTTGGTTGGAGCACCCGGCTCATAACCGGGGGGTCAGGGGTTCAAGTCCCTTCGGGCCCACTTTTTTTTAGACGTAGTTTTAGTCAAATTGTTAATACAAGCGGTTTTATTCATCCATCTGTCCACAATGGTTATGAGTGGTGCTTGAGTGGCATGGATAATAGGTGAGACTGTGTCAATGTTCAAGCGTGCGTCCTTTCTTTTAGCTTTATACATGATTTCGATGTTATCTGT
>Ga0257126_1001847_pt1 | contig 14598 bp, 10 predicted proteins | sample SI060_120mmetaG_FD_190151 | JGI IMG/M metagenome (GOLD analysis project Ga0257126, IMG submission 190151) | Marine microbial communities from Saanich Inlet, British Columbia, Canada - SI060_120m | ecosystem: Environmental > Aquatic > Marine > Inlet | place: Canada: British Columbia | collected... | reverse complement strand
GATGGTGGAGCTGGAGATGATATTATAAATGGCAGAGAAGGGCATGATACGCTAATAGGTGGCGAAGGGAACGATTGGTTAAGTGGAGACGGTGGTTCAGGTTACGCTGGTAATGATATCCTATTTGGTAATGCTGGGAATGATGACCTTCGTGGCCGTGATGGCAATGATCAAATTGACGGTGGTACTGGCAATGATCAAATTGACGGTGGTACTGGCTCCGATACCATAATAACGGGCACTGGTTCGGATACAATCATCCTACGCATTGGTGACGGCGGCAACACATCATCAAACGCTGATATAATCACTGACTTCACAGACGGTAGCGACAACTTTGGACTTGATGGTGGTTTGCTATTTTCGCAACTCGTGATCGCTCAAGGTTCTGGTGCTTATGCCAGTGATACTATCATTTCCAAAGGATCAGAGTACCTCGCAATCTTGCAAGGGATCGATGCAAGCCTACTTTCAGATGCCGACTTTGAAACAGTAGATATCGCATAATAGAATGACAGAAAACTATCTGATCACTTCACTAAAACTCAAAACAAGTTTCATTTTCTTAGCGTGCGTTGCCCTAGTCGGCTGCATTGGTAACAACAATCCCACAGTGGAACCTTTCCAGCCAAGTTCTGTGCTCACGTACGATAAACCAATGGCTCTTGAAGCCAATTCGTCGGCCTTAGTTCAGGCCATTGGCAGCAATCCTGCTGTCTCCAGAGCCTTAACTTCAGCGGCAGTGGCAAAAGAGCGTGTGGCGATTACCCGATCACAAAAAAAGATGACGATGAGTGCCAGTGGTTCCTCTGGTTTTGAAGCTGACACAGATGATGGCTCTGAGGGGGTATTAATCGTTGGCGTCACAGCTCAAAAGCTTCTCAGTGATAATGGCAAGACAGATCGTGTAATTTACCTAAGCGGATTACTTGCTGAAACATCCAGGTTGGAAAGCCAGATTGCTTTTGATCAAGCATTAAATCAAATCTTGGATGCGTATATTTCTGAAAGCACCGCCTTAGAGGTTGATCGCATCATTACGTACTACTTGGCTTTGTTTAATGAACGCGAAGATTTGGTCCAAACCGCAGTTGATGCGGGTGTGCTGTCAAATTCAGATTACATAGAGTTAAAATCTTTGAAAAATGAAATTCTCTCTGAACAAGCTCAATCTGTGTTTCAGTCAAATACTTCTGCGAGCTTTCTGAGAACTTCCTTCGGTAGTAATTATGACGCGGCATTGGCTGAACTCGTAAACCGTTATACAGCAACAAGTGGTTCCAAGTTATCGACAGAAAATTCCAATCAGATCACTCTTCTAGGGTTGAAGAAATCACAAATTCAGACTGAAATCGAGCTTCAAAAGCTGTCGAAAACGCTCACCACAAATTGGCAATCTACAGTTAGCAGCCCAAAATCTCGTGGGGCGGGTAGTACCTTGTTTGCTGGGATTACCATGAATTTTCCGATTAAAGATGGTGGCAGGTCTGTGGCAACAATCACTGCTTTGCAAAAAGAGCTTGAAGTAAACGCCTTAGAGGTTGCGACTTATGAGCAAGAGGTGACCCTTGCTCAGCAGGGACTTGATAATTTCTTTGCCTATTATGAAAAACAGAAAGTCCTTTTGAATGAACGAAAGCGCATTGCTGAAGACCGTGTTGTTGAACTTGAGTTGAAACTAAAAACGGGGAGAGCCGATGTAAGCGCGCTTGCAAAAGAGTTTCTGGCTCTTGCTCGGACTGAGATAGCTATTGAGCGACTTAATTTTGATCGTAAGACTAAAACGCTATCTGCTCTTAGTGTGACGGGTCAAACTTGCGAACTGGTTCGCCTTTGCAATGCTATTGGCACTGGAAATTCTAAATGACGGCGGTTGAAGCTACCGAAATAGAGGCTCCACTCCAAGTGCGTGATGCCTTTGTTATCCACGCGTTATTGCAACGTCTGGGATCAAAAAACACTTGCAACGAAGTAAAAGAGGCCGTTTCATCCAGTCCACGTGAAGCGACGATAGAGTGGGCCAGTGACGCGATTAGTGGCTTCGGGTTCATTTGTAATTCTGGAAGCGCGAAAGTCTCTGGGATTTCTGCTGGGTTATGTCCCGCACTCTTGCTTGGCAAGGAGGGCGACCTCGCCATTTTAGAAAATGTTCGTGGTGATGAATTTACAATATTCGATGGAAATAGACGAAAAAAGCGCAAGCTGAACAAAGCAGAGTTCAAGCAGTGGTATTCTGGACAACTTGTATACGCCCAGCCTGAACTTGAAGGGCACAAGACGGTAAAAGCGCGGCTGAAATCTCTCAGTCCGTTGAAGACATTGGGAACGGCACGGTTCTCTTGGATCGCGATCGCAGCGTTGCTTTCAAATATCTTAGGCTTGTCTACCTCACTTTTTGTGATGGTGGTTTACGACAGAGTTTTACCTAACCAAGCGACACAATCGCTTTATGCTCTGGCCATTGGGGTAGGTTTTGCTGTCCTGTTTGATACGCTTCTGAAGGGCGCACGCAGCCGTATTGTGGAGCGTGCATCTGTGGGTGCTGATATTGCCGTGAATGAAGACATATTTGAGCAGTTTATCGAAGTTTCCAATACCAAAGACCGTAAGTCCGTTGGTGAGCTAGCCTCAGTTATGCGTGACTTTGAAGTTTATCGAGACTTTATGAGTTCAGCCACAATCCTGACTTTGATTGATTTGCCCTTCGTTCTTGTTTTTGTGCTTGTGATCTACATCATTGGGGGACCTTTGTTCCTCATTCCATTGATATGTATTCCTGTCATTCTGATCCTAATATTAGCGGTTCAGCCATTACTGGTTCGTAATTCAGCTGCTGTTTCAGCATCCGCACAATCGCGCCAAAGTTTACTTGTTGAGGTCTTGGGGGGCTTGGACGCGCTTCGGGTCAACGGTGCTTTTGCGCTGATGAAACGAAAGTTCCTTACGCAATCCAACTTTTATGCGAAGGCATCTCATCAGGCTAAAAGCTACGCTCAAATTAATGGAAACACGATCACGATAATCCAACAAATATCCCAAGTTGCGATCATTGTTTATGGGTTCCATTTGTTTGCTGACCAAGTGATTACAATGGGTGCTATCATTGCGACCGTCATCCTATCTGGTCGGGCACTTGGACCGCTTGCAAAAGTTGGGCAAACGCTTGGACGGGCGAATGCTGCATTTGTAGCACGGGGTAATTTGAAGAGGTTTTTGTCTGCGGCGCGCACACACAGTGGTGGGAGTGCGCCTGCAATCAGGAACACACAGGATGTTGCAGTTGAAATAAGCAGTGCAACTCTGCGCTTGTCGGAAATGGGCCGCCCACTGTTCAACGGTCTTAACCTTTCTATTAAGAAAGGTGAAAAAGTTGCAATTGTAGGGCGTACAGGCTCTGGAAAGACGTCTTTAGTTAAGATGATTGTTGGGCTGCTAAAGCCTGAGAGTGGTTCGGTCACAATCAACGGCTCAGATATAAAGCAATATCCACGTGCTGATCTGTTCAGAGCAATTGGGACGGTATTCCAAGAGCCTTGGCTGTTTGCAGGGTCATTGCGTGATAACGTTGGTTTAGGCCAAGATGATTGCTCTGAAGAGCATATTTTAGAATGTTTAAAAGCAGCTGGTGCTGACTTTGTTGGGGATGGAACAACGGCTGCTCTGGAATTTGCCATTCAAGACCAAGGCAGCAATTTGTCGGGCGGTCAAAAGCAAGCGGTTATGATGGCCCGTGCACTTGCATTTAAGCCAGCTCTTTTGCTGTTTGATGAACCTACGAGTGCGATGGATGGCTTGACTGAGAGCAATGTAATCAAACATTTGTCAGAGCATTTAGATGATCGGACACTTGTTATTGTTACTCATAAAATGCCTGTAGTGGCTATGTGTGACCGCGTCATTGTTATGGATCAGGGTAGGATTGTTGGTGATGGCACGAAGGACGCGTATTTTGAGCTTCTGAAAAAACAATCAGAGAAGAAGAACTAAGATGCGTCTCTCTCAAAACAACACGTCCAGTGGTCGTGAATACCTTCTGATTACATTGGTCACTACCATTTTTGCAGTGTTCATAGTGTGGGCCAATTACACTCAATTGGATTTGGTGACGCGCGGCAGTGGTCGCGTCATAGCTGATGGCCAAAATAAGAACGTACAGTCCCCTGAGCGCGGGACAATAGCCACCTACGTGGTCGAAGAGGGCAGTTCGGTCACTGCAGGGAAAATTATTGCGACCATCAGCCCAATCGAAGCTGAGGGCGTCTTAGAGGAGCTGGAAGCTCGCCTAAGCAATCTGAGACTAAAGATGATCCGTTTGGATGCTGAATTGAATGGGAACTCTATTGCCAGCGTTCGCGGCAAGGCTACTGATTATTCAGATGCTCTTTTAGATGCTGAGATTGAACTTATGGCATCTCGGCGCGAAAGCCTGAACGCAGAATTGAAGAATTTGAACCAAGACAAACAACGCAAGGGTAAAGCTCTACTTAGCCTAAAGGCTGAAATTGATGGCCAAGGTGTACTTCAAACGCTTTTGAGCAAGGAAATGCTTGAGGTATTACCATTGGTCGATGCTGGGGTCTTGGGAAGCTCCGAACGCTTTAGGCTTGAGCGGGAAGAAGCATCAATCCGAACACAGCTCCAGGTTCTTTCAGAAAAGGTTGCTCAGACTGAGTTGGAGATTGAACAGATAAGCAGTCAGCTAGACGCTGTCCAAATTAATTATAACACTGAAATCTATCAGGAACGATCTCAAGTCACTGGTGAGATTGCTGAGCTGGAAGTACGTCTTCCTGCTATCCGCCAACGCCTTAATGAAACTGAAATCCGCTCTCCGATTGATGGCATTGTAAATCGCGTATTTTTTAACTCTGTGGGAGCTGTAGTTTCCAGTGGGGAAGTGGTTGCTGAAATTGTTCCAACAGGGGGGCAACTGCTTATTGAAGCTTTCGTTGATCCAAAGGACATAGCTACAATTGAACCAGGCCAAGCTGCCAAGATTAGTCTCACTGCCTATGATCCATCCAAATACGGGTTTTTACTTGGAACAATTACCAAAGTGTCAGCAGATACGGTGTTTCGTGAGGAAACTAAGTCATCAGCTTACTCAGTTAATGTTTCTATTGATACGGAAATTTATGAGAGTGAAGATATGCCAGTTTCAATCGTTCCTGGCATGATTGCACAAGTTGATATTATTCGTGGAGAGCGCACGATACTTGAATATTTTTGGCAACCGATAGCAAAGATGAAAGACACAGCGTTTCGTGAATAAGCCCTTTTTTACCCAAGTGTATTTTAAATCTGACCTACGCCTTTGATCCCTATAAATATAAAAATATTTATAGGTCCATTAGCACTAATGGCCAATGACAGTATGGAGATCTGTCTGCATCTCAACCAAAATCATCAGCTAAATGTCATCTTCAGCCAGTCAGGCGTCTTTCATGGGCTAATTATTAACGTTGTTAATTTCACCTGACCGGCAAAGCCAAAGTCCCAGCTGGCGCGCAATTACCGCACCGACGATTGCACCAATCCCGTTTGCTACAAAATCTCCCAATGAGGCCTCCCGACCGAATAAGTATTGGATCAATTCTATCGAGCCGCCGCAGGCTATAACTCCCAGAACGACCCATGTTGTCAGTCTTGGCCGCGTTAGCGGAAGAGGGAACACCAGGCAAAAATACGCCACGACGTGGTAGACTTTATCAACGTCAAAAGGGCCAAAAGAACCACTCAGTTGGATAGGCGCCAACGATAGCAAGGTAATGATCGCTAAGAATACGATCGTCACTGTGCTGCCAATCACTATTGGTCTTAGTTTTTGCTGCCCTTTAGCCACCAATCACCCCTTGCTGAATATGGTCCGCTGTTGACCTGTTCCAACCACACCCCAGATTTGTCTGCCCACGATCTCCATGAGGACTTAGGCGCGCTGGTCTGGAACCTCTCGCAGTTAATGTTCATCTCAGCGATTTTGGCGCAGTTCGCCTTGACCTGCGTCAAAAACCAACTTGCATCTCGATCGTAGAATTTCATCTGGCGACCTCATTAGAACTTTGCTGTCCGTATATCACCAAAAACTTAAAGTAATGGCGGCAAGCATACTCGAGGGAGTGACATGTAGAAACTGAGGTCCGCAGCCAACCCCACAAAAAAGGCGACGTAACAAGAGTGAATTCAGTGGTCCCTACAATTAAGTGCAATGCAAAAATTACTATCAAACTCAGGGCACCGAGGACAGCCATGCCTCCCAAAAGTGCTGTGGCACCTTCCATTTTTTGAGTGATTTCTACCATTACAAAATGGCCTCTTGCAAACATATTGTCACTTAAATCTTGAATAAATAGGTGCGATTCTTCGACAAAACTTCTCGCTCTCAGTCTGTTACACGGCTTCCTCCATGCCAAGCATTGAAAGTATCATTTAGTAGCCGGTATATTTATGTTGGGAAGACCAAGAGAGGGTATAATCTGCTTAATCATGCGATTCCAGTTTGTGATGGGCTGCGTTCCCACGAAAACAACGTCCTTGGGCCTTAGTTCCAGGCGTGTCGCAAGAAGGAAGTTGGCCGCATTTTTCGCATCGAGATGCAGTGCCGTAATCGGTGCAAAGTTTTTTAGGTCTGCCCCCCCCCTTAGAACATAAATCTGTTTAGGGTTTCCCGTCAAAGATGACACCCCACCGCTACTCTCCAATAACGCATCTGCGAGGACGGCCTTATGCTCGAAGGGTAGTGTGTATCGAGACTGCTGAATTACTTCACCAATGATGTACACATATTCCCTGGGAATGCTTCCATATTTCATCCTAGAAAGGAGGCTGGTAGCATTATTGGCTTTGATTTTAGTCTGTGTTTCAAGCAATTCATTACTTTTTGCTGTAGCCTCCTGGCGGAGACCTAAAATTCTGTCATATTCATCGGTGACATCCACAACAATAGTGTCACCATCTTTAAGCAATATTCTGTTAGTATTACTCTGGTTATATAATTGTGGACCAAAAATTTGGTAAATTGAGCCATTGCGGTAAAGTCTAACGATAATAAAGGATGCATCACTAATAGCGAAGCCACCGCTCTCGTATATAGCCTCATCCAAGTATAGAGGTTGCAAAGTAAGTGGTAATAAACCTGGTGATTTTACACGTCCGCTGACGGAAATTTTTTGAGAGTTAAATTCAGTGATTTCAATGCTGAACGATGGAGACACACCCGCTGCAAGAAGGTGTTGATAGACAGTGGATTCAGCTTCACTAAGTGTTAAACCGCCGATAACAACTCGGCCTATATCAGGAATGGAGACAGCTCCGTTATCCTGAACCCTGAATCCCCGTTGACTGCTTTGTGATGCAACAAGGCCATTCAATACATCACCAAGGCTCTCCTTCAACTGCATGTTCAGAGTTAAAACATCACCAACACCAATCACATAATTCAGAGGTTCTGGGTCAGGCATACGCCACTCTATAACGCCATCTAGCCTTCGGGGGTCAAAAACTGGGCCCCTAGTTATATCATTTTTTTTACTGTTTTCTAATTCATCAATAGATACAAAAGCAGTTGGCCAACTCTGAGGTGTATAAGGCAAGCGATTAGCCTCTAAAACTGTCTCCGGTGTCAGCTGAACGACACGAATATTCGCGCTAGCGTCGTCGCGTACGGAGGTGGGCTGATACGCAATACCGCATCCAGTCAGTGTGAGTGCAATAAAGACTAATATTGCGCGCTTCATAGACCTTCTAACTAAATTCTGTGTTAACCCATTATCCACGTATTTTTGTCTGATAAAATCGACCACGAAAGCGCCAAGCGCCGCCCAACAGTTTTTCTGGATATATTCAGCTTTCATAATATTCAGATCCGTACGCGCCGTATCCATATGAGCCTGTATAGCCATAAGTCTTTGTCTTATATGGGTCGATTTGGTTCAGAACCAGCCCGATTGTGTTGACGCCAATGCTTGAAAGCATATCAAGGCCTTGATCCACCTGCGCGACGGTGGTTTTGTTCCACTCAACAACGTAAATATTGGCGTCACTAACGGCACCGATCAAGCGAGCGTCTGGAACCGCCAGAACAGGGGGGGAGTCTATTATTATATAATCATAATATTCACGGAGTTCAGTAAGAAGTTCGGAGAAGCGTTGAGACGCGAAGATGTCAGCCGCGTTCTTATCGCTCCTCGTGGCAGTGAGAATATCAAATCCTAACTCTTCAACATAGAGGCTTACTTCCTCCAACTTCTTATCACCCGCCACGAGATCGAGGAGGGCAACTGTATTGTTCCTATCAATTTCGACTGAGTGGACGCGTCTCCTGATATCAGCTTCGATTAAAAGAATGCGTTTACCAAGGCCAACCATGTTCTGAGCGAGGGCAAAAGAGAGTATTGTCTTGCCCTCTTTCGGAACTGAAGACGTTAACATGATGACTTGTTTAACTTGATTTAGGTTAGACATGAGAATGGACGTGCGGAGATTGCGAACGGCCTCCGAAACCATTGAATCGGGCTTAGTCTTGAGGTAGGAAATGATATCATTTCTATCCCGGACAGGAATGAGGGGCACGGCCGACAGAACGCTGTAGCCGCTTTGGTCACGCAACTCGTTTACCGATCGATAGCCTGAAAAGCGCAATTCCCAAAAGAGCACAAGACTGGCACCCATCATCAACCCAATAGCGCCACCAAGAGATAGAATTTTGCTTTTTATTGGACTGGACGGATTCCTTTGGATTGCGGTGGAAAGGAGACGCCCGTCGGCAGTTTCAAGTCCCAGTTGAACATTCATCTCTAGTAGACGGGTGAAAAAGCTTTCATAGAGAAGGCGAGCAGCCTCTGTCTCACGCTCAAGCTGCTGGAGAACAATCAGTTCTTGGGACTGCCGCTCGATCTGTTTCGCGAGGATAGACTCAGATACTTCAAGAGCTGACAACTGCTTCTGTTCTCGCTCTGCCTCCACCTCGTTGTCGAGCATAAAATGCTCTACTTGCAGATTGAGGCCGTCTAGCGATATCTTATTATTGCGATACTCAGAAATCGCTCGGTTTAGGCGAAAGTCATCTGCATGTTTGATGAGGTCTTGCAGATTACCGGCTTCTCTAAATGATAGGAGAACTGTCCGGGTGTCCGTTTTCTCTACAACACTCTCAGCTTTCTCCCACAGGCGCGTGCGCAGATCACGAAGTTGAATTTCTTGTGACTTAAGAACAGTGGGATTGACAAGTTCTGACTGACTGGAAAAATTAGCCAGTTCTGCCTTCAACTCCTCGAAGTCGTGCTTCAATTCAGATGTACGCCTGGAGAGAAACTCTGTGGCGCTTGCGAGTGCTTCCAATTTAATCTGGATCTGGTTTTCAATGTACAGCGTCGCCATTTTGTTAGCCATTAGAGCAGACAGAGCAGCTTCAGTCGTCGTGACTGAAATATTGATTACCCGCGTGTTCTTAGTATTTGAGAATGCCATAGTATTGAGCACAGAATTGAGCACAATTGAACGGACTTCCTCAGGAGATCGAGGTGTTTTTGGTTTTTCTGACGCCACACCAAAGAGAGTGAAGAGTTGCGCTCTAATTTGACTGGACAGTCGAGGCTCTCGCAAGAGTGGATTGAGGGCTGGTTGGTTGGTGAGGTCAAGCGAATCCACGAGTTTTCCGACAAGATCGCGCGACCGTAAAACCTCGAGCTCAGTGTTGATACCCGAGTCTGTTATTGGTCCATTCGACATGAGGCTTTCGATGTCAGTGAGTATTTTTTCAGGCTGGTGCTCTTTTAGTGCAATCTTTGCGTTCGCAGGATATAAGGGAACGGCAACGTGCCTGACATAAAAGTCTGCAACGCCTACAAAAAAAAGAACAAATGCCAGTACTGTCCATTTACCCCGCCACAGTGAGGCGGCGAGTTTCACAAGGTCAATTTCACCATCAGAAATTCTTTGGTTTGGAGTGTGGTTGGGGTTGTAGAAATTCAACTAGAATCAGCCTTGTGCATTTCCTCCATGAAACCTGCAACGCCACCAGATTTGCGGCGTATCGCCGTTATCTTTCGAGGGCTGAGAATCAAGCCAGTCTGGTCTTTCTCTTTGACCAAACAATTTGATATTAAATTGCTTGGAGATAAGCCGCCAATATCCATCTCTGCGGAGCTGTTGGATATGCTTTCAGCATTGGTTATATTGTCACTAGGCTTTGAGAGATGTAATGCCGTTGGACGTTCAACAAGATTTTTTTTCTGGGCGGAGTTCTTTTGTTTGGCGTCACCGATCCAGCCCATATCGAGGGCCACCCGGTCTGGAGATCCCACCGGAATGCCCTGCCGTTCTGTGAGTGTGCGTACAAAATTTCCAGCGTCCAACAAGCTGTCATGGGTGCCTGCGTCCATCCAGGCAAAGCCACTGCCCATTGTCTGTACGCTGAGCGCGTCATCGTACAGATAGCTTTTCAATAGGCTGGTGATCTCCAGCTCAGCACGGGCTGAAGGCCGCACATTCTTGGCACGTTCGGGTGCTGTCTCATCCACGAAATAAAGCCCGGTTACCGCAAGGTTTGAAGGCGGCACAGACGGTTTTTCGATGATGCTTTTCACCGAGCCGTCTTTGTCAAAATCCACTACGCCATAGCGCTCAGGATCGGCCACCTGGTAGGTGAAGATAGTGGCACCACTGGTGGTTTTATCCGCTTCTTGCAGGAGGTCCGGCAGGCCGTGTCCACAGAAGATATTATCGCCCAGCACCATTACCGATGGGGCGCCGGCCAGAAACTGCTCTGCCAGAATAAAGGCCTGCGCCAGACCGTCAGGGCTGGGTTGCACTTTATACTGCAGCGAGATGCCCCACTGGCTACCATCGCCCAAAACGCGTTTAAACTGATCTGCATCATTGGGAGTGGTGATAACCATGACCTCACGGATACCAGCCATCATCAGCACGGTCAGGGGGTAATAGACCATCGGCTTGTCGTAGATCGGCAGCAGCTGTTTCGACACGCCCATAGTAATGGGATAAAGCCGTGTACCGGAGCCGCCAGCAAGAATAATACCCTTTCGTTGTGTCATTCACAACGATCCAGAATAATTTCCGTTAAGTTTGCCATATTGCTTTGCTTGTCCTGGGCACCCTCACGTGGTGCAACATACACAAACAATGTCACTCCCAACCTTTGCAAGCCACGGTGCGGTCAGGTAGCAGATAACTAAAAAGAAGACGTCATAATATCAGAAAGGATAGGTCGCGCTACCAAAGCGTACTTATTTTAAGATCATGGGGTAAAATCGAAGAACGCAGCTTTTGATTGCTGGGCAATATTCCGAAGGCTTTGAATGCTATTAGTCAAATCTGTTACGTCGCCTTCAAGGGTATGGCATTCAAGTTGATCGAGTGGCGTTTCTAGCACGTTTTGTCCCAACAACACTGCGGCACCTTTCATTTTGTGAGTAGCCTCCACTAATGCGACATGATCCTCGGCGAACACACCGTCGATGGACTGTTGGATAAATACGTCCAATTCTTCGAAGAATTTTTCACCAATGCGCAAGACTTTCTCGCGACCAAGGGTTTCAAATAACTCCGTTAGCACCGGTGAAAACTCATCAATAACCGCAAATTGATCATTAGAAACAATATCAGAAATAATTTTTCGCAAAGCCTCAAGGCGAATTGGTTTGGTAAAAAAATTATCCAAACCAGCTTGTTGCGCTTCCTCACCAAACTCGTCGCTGCCGTGCGCTGTTAGCCCAACAATACATGCCTTTGAATTTAATTTACTATCAGCACGAATTCTGTGGGTTGTTTCAATGCCGTCCATTACTGGCATATTAATATCCATGAAGATGATATCAAATGATTGAATGTTAGCACAGTCTAGGGCTTCCACCCCGTTAGTGGCTCTACTCACAGAATGCCCCAAGCCTTTAAGCATATCGCCAAGAACTTCTCTGTTAACATTGTTATCTTCAACTACCAAAATACTAAGATTTTGATTTTCTTTGTGAGGAAAAGATGCTGGTTCAGCAACCTTACCATCAATTTTTCTTACTTTTTCCAGCGGCAAACTCAGTGTAAACTCTGCCCCTTTTCCAATATCGCTTTTTACCATAACGTCACCACCCATAAGACGCGCAATTTTACGAGAAATATGAAGACCCAATCCATCGCCCCTAACTTGGCTTTGGTCGCCTTGAGTAATGGCTACAAATTCTTCAAAAATCTTTTGATGATTTTCCGGAGCTATACCCAAGCCCGTGTCACTGATTATAAAGTGCACAAATGAAGTTTCAGGGCCATCACTTCCAGTAATTGAAAAGTTGATATTACCTTGATCCGTAAACTTGATGGCATTGCCTAACAAGTTGGTCAATATTTGTCTAATTCTATGGCTGTCGCCCATAAAGTTTGACTCTATATTGTTAGCTAATTGTAGTCTTAGATCTAAATTTTTCTGATTAGACAGTGGTTGGAGAACCGCAACCAAAGTTTCGGCCAAGTCAGGCAAATTAAATTCTTGAGAAGATAATTCTAATTTACCAACATCGATACGTGTGATGTTTAGCGCTTCATTAATGTGGTCGAGCAAAACTGTACTGGAGGATGTTGCAATCTGAATATAACGATCCTGTTTTTGCGAAAGCTTGGTTGTCTTCAGCAAATCCATGATACCAACTATGCCAGCAAGAGGGGTACGCATTTCGTGGCTCATTACCGCCAAAAACTGAGACTTAGCTTTGTCTGCACTCTCAGCACGATCACGCGCTTCGATTAAGGCTTTCTCAGTAATTTTACGATCACTGACATCACGAATATAGGCCATAAATATTGCATCATCATTTCGTTTAACAAAGGACATGTTCAATTCGACTGGAAATTCTTCACCATTTTTTCGCCGTCCAGACAATTCAAAACGGATGGGGTAGATAGCCTCTGATCTATCTTGCAACAAGGGCTGGTTCATTGCATTTTTATACGCGTCTCTTAGACCTTCCGGGAGGAAAATGTCTTCCATAGTTCTCCCAATAATTTCCTTGCGGGTCCACCCAAATACACCTTCCGCGGAAGCATTATATTCGATAATTTTACTGAAGCTATCCGCTATCACGATTGCATCCAATGAGCCGGCTACGGTTGCCGCTAATTGCCTGGAGGAAGCAGTAAGCGCAGCCGCACGGCGTATAGCAGATAGCAGCATACGGTCCATTAAAAGCAACAAGCTCGCCAACATAATTAAAAAACCAATAGCAAAACCACCAGTCCATGTAAGTTGTCTTGCAAATTTCGTCCTGCGTTTCGTCGATTGCGCCGCCGCCAATTCTACGCCATGAAGTGAAATTTTACGTACTACCGGCCGAGCCTTTCGAAGTATATCTCGCAAGTCCAATAGATCAGACGGAGTTATTTGAGCAGGCTTGTCTGCAATTGCAATTGCACGCGTCTCAAATTGAAATAATGGCATCAAAACAGAAGTCACTAGTTCTGGGTTTTCCCCAAAATTCAATATGTAAGGATCATTTTTCAGAACAAACAACTTGCTAAGTACAATATTGATTTTCTGTCGGACCTCATCTCTCTGCAAATCCACATTTGCTATATTTTCGGTCAAAATTGAATCTAAATCTGCGACTTGCGTTTCAAATTGAGAGCTATGCCACCGACCTTGGGTAGTGCCGTCAGAAACTGATAAGTCTTGCAAATCCGAAAATAATTTGGATACCATTAGCGCGAGCAAGATGGTTAGCAGACCAAGACCTACTAAAACTAAGAAACGATACCCTTTTAATTCAGTATTCATCTGGAGACTTTAAGTCATATCACAACGTGAGACAAACCCATATCAATCCACCACTCTAATATGCGTCAATTGCCAAATGCTGCGGGCGAAGTTAACTTCAGTTTGGTATTTAGGATCACTGTCATAGGGGAAAACTACCCAATAGGGCCCATTACTGCGGATCGACATTATTTCACCATTTAAACGAGTAGAAATTATTGGTGCATTATCTTCAAGATCGGCAATCGGCATAGAGACCGTATAACCATCAAGTGCTATCATCTCAATGTTAATTCCCCTAAATTGCATATGCTTCAGTAAAGCTTTAAGTGAAACTCCTGAGAAATGTATCTCACCACTCGACCAAATAGTGCTTGTCACAAATTCTGTTTGAGCTAAGGCATCAAGTTCTTCTAAATTTAAGTGAATAGTCTCCGATTGCAAACCGGTCACTTGCAACGCATGTCCGTCCTGACCAAACGCTGGACCAATCAAAGTGATAAGAAATACAAAAAATGTTAGGACCAAACGAATTTTTATCATCAATACTTTTCCAAAATCACTCCCCAGTTAAAATGTCCCAAAAAGAAATGTGATGGATCAGGCATAAGAATATAATTATATACCAAAGTATAGATTTTCGATTAATTTGGCAAAATTTATGTATTAATCAGAATACAAATCAATCAATATATCTACTATGAAAAACATATTAATCGCTGATGATCATTTTTTAGTTCGCGACACCATCGCGGCTTATTTAGACGCAGCAGGTGACTTTAAAGTATTCAAAGCGCACGATTTGGGCAGTGCATTTGAAATTATGGACGGATTGGAATCTA
>Ga0257126_1001846_pt1 | contig 14600 bp, 10 predicted proteins | sample SI060_120mmetaG_FD_190151 | JGI IMG/M metagenome (GOLD analysis project Ga0257126, IMG submission 190151) | Marine microbial communities from Saanich Inlet, British Columbia, Canada - SI060_120m | ecosystem: Environmental > Aquatic > Marine > Inlet | place: Canada: British Columbia | collected... | reverse complement strand
AAAAAAAACCATAGTGCAAGAGTTATAAGATCTAGGGCAAAAGGAAAGTCACAAAAAAAAAACCAAAAACAAAAAGGTGGAAATCATTGCGGTGATTCACAGTCTAAACGAATCTCTAGAAGTAGATCTAGAAGTAGATCTAGAAGTAGATCTAGAAGTAGAAAAGGAAGTAGAACTGGAAAAGGCATAGGTCGATCAAGAGCAAAAAGGGGGTCGCAATCTAAAAGTCACCACACAGCTTAAATATTTTAAAATTCTTTACTTCATTTTTTTTAAATATTATTTGAATAAATAAATAAAGTAAATTTTATACTTACTTAAAAATTATACTATTTATAATAGAATATAGAAATGGTAGCAATTGGTATTGATTTGGGAACAACTTATAGTGCAGTTGGTGTTATGAAAGGTGATAAAGTAGAAATTATTGCAAATGATCAAGGTAATAGAACAACACCTTCATATGTAGCATTTACAAATTCAGAAAGATTAATTGGCGATGCAGCAAAAAATCAAGCGGCAGTTAATTCTGAGAATACAGTTTTTGATGCTAAAAGATTAATTGGTAGTAAATATTCTGATTCAAAAGTTCAAAATGATATAAAACTTTGGCCTTTTAAAGTTGAAAGGTCTTCAACTGATAATTGTTTAATCAATGTTGAATACAAGGGTGAAACGAAAAAATTTCAACCAGAAGAAATTTCATCTATGATGCTTACTAAAATGAAAGAAACAGCAAGTCAGTATTTGGGCGAAGAAGTAACAGATGCAGTAATTACAGTTCCAGCGTATTTTAATGATTCGCAAAGACAAGCTACTAAAGATGCAGGTGTTATTGCTGGTCTTAATGTTTTACGAATTATTAATGAACCAACTGCTGCTGCCATTGCATATGGTCTTGATAACGGGGTTTCAGATGAAAAAAATGTATTGATTTTTGATCTTGGAGGAGGAACATTTGATGTATCCTTGCTAACAATTGATGATGGGATTTTTGAAGTAAAAGCAACTGCAGGAGATACACATTTAGGAGGCGAAGATTTTGATAGTCGTTTGGTAAATCATTTTATTCAGGAATTCAAAAAAAAAACAAAAATAGATATTACTGGAAATAACAGAGCAATTAGAAGAATGAGAACTGCATGTGAACGGGCTAAAAGAACATTGTCTTCTTCAACAGTTGCAAATATTGAAATTGATTCTCTTGCAGAAGGTAATGATTTCTATACACAACTATCAAGGGCTAAATTTGAATCATTATGTGATGATCTATTTCGTTCATGTTTAAAACCAGTCGAAAAGGTAATTTTGGATTCAAAGATGGATAAAAATAGTATTGATGAAATTGTTATGGTTGGAGGATCAACCAGAATTCCAAAAGTTCAATCATTAATTAGTTCATATTTTAATGGTAAAGATTTATGTAAATCAATTAATCCAGATGAAGCGGTAGCTTATGGGGCAGCGGTTCAAGCATCAATTTTATCTGGTGATACAAATGAAAAAACAGATTCATTACTTCTTCTTGATGTTGCTCCATTATCACTTGGAATTGAAACCGCTGGGGGAGTTATGACTAATTTGATTCCAAGAAATACAACAATTCCAACAAAACAATCCCAAGTGTTCTCAACATATGCTGATAATCAACCTGGTGTATTAATTCAAGTATTTGAAGGAGAGAGAAAATTCACAAAAGACAATAATCTTCTTGGAAAATTTGAATTAGCTGGTATTCCACCAGCACCAAGAGGGGTTCCTCAAATAGAAGTTTCTTTTGATGTAGATGCAAATGGTATCTTAAATGTGCAAGCGTGTGATAAAACTACTGGAAAGCAGGAAACTATTACAATTACTAATGACAAGGGTCGTTTATCAAATGATGATATTGAACGAATGGTTAATGAAGCCGAAAAGTTCAAACAGGAAGATGAAAACAATTATAAAAGAGTTGATAGTAAAAATAAATATGAAGGATATTTATATAATGCAACAAGCTCATTAACGGATGAATTAAAAGCAAAACTAGATGAATCTGATCTTGAAACAATTAATACACAAATTGATAATCATCGACAATGGTTAGAAACCCATCAAGAAGAATCTCATGATGTATATGATGAAAGGTTGAAAGATATTGAAGGTATTATTATGCCAATCATGACGAAACTTTATCAAGAAAATGGCGGATCAAGTATGCCTGGAGGGATGCCAGAAGGGATGCCTGGAGGGATGCCTGGAGGGATGCCTGGAGGGATGCCTGGAGGGATGCCACAACAGTCAAGTGAAAATGTTTCAGTAGAAGAAGTTGATTAAATTTAATTTTTTGTTAAATCTTAATTTTATATTTTAGTATTATATAATGAAAATAATAATTTTTTTTATAATATTTTTTGGTCTAATTATATTAAATTTTTATAAATTTAATGAAAATTTTAAAGTAACCAATATATTTAATGATTATTTTGATAAAATCATCTATATTAATTTAAATCATAGAAAAGATAGAAAAGAACAAATTTTAAATGAATTAAAAAAAATGGATATTGACGAAAATAAGATTTATAGATTAGAAGCGGTTCACGAAAAATATAATGGACATATTGGTTGTGCTAAAAGTCATATTAATGTATTAAACTATGCAAAAAAAAATAAATTTAAGAATATTTTAGTTTTCGAAGATGATTTTGTATTTACTAATGATAAAAATAATGTTCAAGAAAAAATAAATACATTTTTAAAAAAAAATAAAGGAAATTGGGATGTAGTTCAACTTACTTCTCACTATAAAACATTCAGAGATAATGATGAAAATAATAATGTAAGATTGATAAATAAAGCTTCAACATCATCATCTTATATGATAAATGAAGCATTTTATGATAAATTATTAAATAGTCTCAATAGTTCAGTTGAAAACATGGAAAAAGAAATGATTGAATATAACAAACAAAATAATGATGTAAAGAAGAAGAAAACAACTACTAGATTTGCATTAGATCAACATTGGTATCCATTGCAAAAAAAATCAAATTGGTATTTATTTGATCCATATTTAGGTAAACAAGGAGGTGAAGCTGGAAAAAGTAGCATTATGAGTCATAAATTAGAAGGTTTTGTTGTTAATACAGCTCGTATGTTTAGTTTGAGTGTTTAGATTGTGATTTAAATAATAAACTACTAATATAATTTGTATCATCTATCAAATCATTATCAGTAAAATAACTATAATTAACATCATTGTAAAAACTTCTATCTAATTTAAAATAATAAAAAAATAAGGTTTTAATCATTATATGTTTAAACACCAACTGTTTAAGTTTTTTTTATTCAACATTTTCTTTAATTACTAAATTTAAAGCATCAATAACATAACCTAATTGTGAAAATTCTTCACTTTTAAATGCTCCTCTAGCTACACATACATCAATAATTTTCTTAATATTTACTAATAATCCAAGATTTGTAGTAACATTTTTTGAAATATCAATTGTTTGTTGATTTGATGAATCTACTTTAGTAAGTTCATCCTTAGTTGGTAAATCTTTTGTTTCACTAATATTCATATTCATATTTTCTTGTTGATTTTCTTGTTGATTTTCTTGTTGATTTTCTTGTTGATTTTCTTGTTGATTTTCTTGTTGATTTTCTTCACTCATTTTGATAATATAATTTATAATTTTTTTCTTAAATAATTTTATGTTTATAATTATATAAAATTTATTATTATTATAGTATTTATTTGTTAAATATTGATTTAATAAAAATTAATGCAAATTTATAAAATAAACTATAACCCTTCTGTTAGTTTTTCTAAATTAAGATTGTTAAAATATTTAGATAAATATTCAAAACTATCATGATTCTTATCTTTGAAAAATTTATTTTTTGTAACTTCTTCCATTGAAACATCGGGATTTCTTACAAAATCATACATTATAAATTGCAACCAGCTATATACAATATCTGATTGTTTTTTCATTATTTCTTCTTGAAGTTCAGGATTTTGCTTAAGTTTTTTATAAATACGTATACGATTTTTTTGTTCAGTGCTCATTTTGCTTTTATTTTTCTTGCTATTCATTTTGCTTTTATTTTTCTTACTATTCATTTAATATTATGAAAGAAAATAATCAAACAAGTTTATTAAAAAATATTATATTATGTTAATGAAATCAAAAAAAAGACTCTCAAAAAAAAGGCTCTCAAAAAAATATAGTAAGAAAAAAAAAATTAATAAAAGAGGTGGTGGACAAGCCATTGCAGCTGCCAAAGAACAATTTCAAAAAATTACAGGAGACGATAAATGTGATTTGACAGTTCCATATGTTGGCAACTTAGAAAAGGTATCATATGACCCAGCTAAATTAATGAAAAAATTAGAAAAAACTGATTTACTTGAGAAAGAAGGCCCCGAATTTCAAACTATGTTTAAAAAAAATATGAAAAAATTTTGTGGAAATTCAAAAGAAAATAAATATCTTAAGTTTTGTTCTAATTTATTTAATTGTGTGAAAGAACCTAGGCTTTTTTATGAAGTATTAAATGATATATTTGATTTAGACATAAATGACTCTCCTAAATTAAAAAATTTTTATAAAAAAAAAAAAAAATTAACACCAGATTTATCTACCGATGATTTCTATAAACAACAAAAAGAATTACGATGTGAAGCAGTTTCAGAATTCCTAGTCAATGTAATATTTAAAACAATAAATGATTTTGAGTCTAAGAATCCATCAAAAGATAAAAATCCAACAGATAATATATTTTTAAAAAAGAAATTTGAAACTTTATTTGTTAATATTCAAGTATCAGTGAATTTTAAAAAAGAAACAGTAGAAGATTTAAAAAAAAAATTATTAGATAAAGAAACAGTTATAGGTGATTATTATACTGCTAGTGTATTTTCAAGTGATGATAATCAAAGTTTAAATGAAAATAAAGATGAACGGAGTGGAAATTTCATCTTTATTGTTATTGGTGGAATTTTAACAACTCTATTTTTAAAAATGAATTTTTTTGCAGCTCCTCCAACACTTACAGGATCTATATCATAAGTAAAAATATTATAATATAATATAATATGCTCAATTTTGCTAATTTTTTATCAATTATGCCATTATATTACGTTATTTTTACAACTATAATGACTATTTATAGTTTATTCTTGAATAAAAGAATTGTTTTATATATGCTTTTTTATTTCTTTGGATTAATGGTTGCTCTTTTTGCACCAGAATTTGTTAAAAGATTAACAAAAAAATATCATCCATCAGCATTATATTGGTATCGTCCTAAGGGTGCAAAAGGATGCGATTTTCAATCATTAAAAGGATTTGCTAGACCATTTACACCAGGTTTCCCTTCGGGACATATGACACTTACATCATATGTTATGATATTTAATATATTAATGACTTTACAAAAAAAGGTTAAATATAGAAATATTATAATATTGCTTAATATATTATTTATAATTGCAATGGCATGGGCAAGACATTATAAAAATTGTCATAATATTTTTCAAATTGTTGGAGGAATATTATTAGGAGCCTTTATAGCTAAAATAACTATAAATTTAGTCAACAAAATAAAAATTAATAAATAGAACTTTTATTATTTTTTAAAATATATTTAAAGGTTTATGGAGGTATAATTGTAGAATATGAATAATAATTCTCATTTTGGAACTCAACCCAATAATTATAATACTATGCATGAAATGTTAAAAGAAGAAAATGAAAATATTTTGAAAAAATATTTTAATAATAATAGTGATATTATAATTGCAGATATACTAAATATAAATTCAATAAATAAAAAAAATTCAAATAAAGACGCAATTTTGTCAAAATCACCATTTTATAATTCTTTTATTGATAATAGGAAATCATTCTTTTATTTATTAGATAAATACAATTATGAATTGGAGCAATTTATTAATTATCTTATTAAAAATAATCTCTTCATTATATTAAATAAAAATTTCTACAATAAATTTTTAAAAGTAAATGTAGAATTAAAAAAAATAGATTTATCAATATTTTATCCAAGTTTATTTACATATGAATTTACTTCAAAATATTTATTAAATATATTAATAAATCAAGCAAATAATTATTCTATAAAAAAATTTTTAAAAAATATAATTATAAATCAACACATATCTTTATTAAAAGAATTTGTAGAAAGACGTCCATTTTTTATGAAAACACAACTTGATTATAATTTTAGCAATGATTTATTGGATATCTTAGAATATAATGTATGTAATAAATATTACGATTATAATCAAAAGGATAATTTTAGAAAAATGGACTACAACATTTTTTTAATTTTTGAAATATTACTACCTCATATAAAATATAATATTGGTTCTGAGCTTGTTGGTAATATAATAAAAAAAAATATTAATTCAATTACTATTAAATATAATGCAGTAAATTTTTTTGAATTATTAAATAAATATGAAATTCCAATAGATATCGATTATATTGATGAAATGGATTTTCCAGTATTAGGTGATTGCTTAAAATATGGTAATACAAAAACTTTGATGTTTTTGATTAATCATAATGTTAAAGTAGTTCAAAATACAAATTTTTTTCCTGAAGATGATTTACTTGATTGTAGCTTTTTTAATTATAACTACAAAATTAGTGAAATGCTTTTAGATTACATTTCTCTAAAAATCAATATTGATCATACACAATGTATTACATATTATACAAATACAGAAAAAATTGAAAATTATGTTAAAACTATTTTTTCTAATTATTATAAAAAAAAATCATCATTAAGCTCTTGGTATTTTGTCAATAATAAATATAAAAAAATATACAAATCATCATTGAAAAAACAAATTGATATATTATATAATTTTTTAAATAATGAAAACAACTATATGGATTTAAATAAACAATCAAAAAAACATTATTTGAAAATTTTTTTGAATTCATGTGTTTGTGAAATCATAAAAGACGATTTGTCTTTGGATTTTTTAAAAAAATATGAGTTAAACTTATTAAATATTAATAACATAATAAAAGAAAATAATATATTTAAAAATTCCAAATATCTAGATTTTTTCTTAGATAAAATAGATAATAACACAATTTTATACAATTTTGTTATAAATGTATCCAGTTCATGTTGCAGATGTCAATTAGATAATATTATGAAAAAATTAACAGAAGAAAAAGGTATTATATTTAATTTTCAAAAAAAATTTTTTAATAATGAAGCAAATCGAAGTATTGTGGCATTTCTAGAAAATACACATAAATGCAACCGTTGCAACAATAAGAACAATTTAGAATTTATTGTTAAATTTTTCAAGAAATATTATTTGAAAAATAACAATTTTTGTTGTGATAGAACATTGTTTGTTAATTATTATTTAGATTATATTGATAATTTTAATAACAATACAAGTTATAAATTGGATGACTTATACAATATATATTTTTTAAATGGTTTTAGATATATAGATGAAACTGAAGATACTAGTAAAAAATTAAATTATTATAATATTGATTATGATACATTTGTTACACGTTTGAAAACAAATAGTATACCAAAATTGACACCAATTTATGCAATTAGTATCATAAATTATAATATAAAAAAATTTATTAAAAAAAGAAAGAAAGTTAATTTAGATATATTTAAATCCTGTTTATCAAACATAAATAATGAATTTATGTTTTCACCAAATGATGATAATAATAAAATCAATAAATTTATTGGAATCGAATTTAAGAAACAGATTAATAAAATATTTGTAAAACATCCAGTTCATATTATGCCAGAACATTGTATAAATGACCTACATTTAACACATAAATATATAACAGAAAAAGTAGATGGATGTATTAATAGACAAAGTATTAAAAATATAAGTAATTTAGAGTTCGATTTTGTCGTTGAATATGAAAGAGTCGGAAATATGAATATAATTTTTAATATTAATAATGGAGAAAATGTGTTTGAAAATATGTTGTATTTGCGTAGCATGCATCCATATGCACCTAAATTTGAAACATTTAATTTTAATGAAAAAACATTGGATAAATTTAAAAAAATAGAAAAAGAGGCATATAATCAGTATATTAATAATGTTTCAGGTAAATTATGGTGGCCAAAGTTTGTTTGGATATTAGAAAAACAGCATTTGATAGAATACTTAAAATGTTTAAATAATTTACAAAATCTAGACATTTTTAAAACAGATGGTTATATATTATATAGTAATGATCAATCAAAAGATATAATAAAAATAAAACCATTCGACCTATTAACAATTGATTTAAAATATAAAGATGGTAATTGGTTTTCTAAAGAAAATAGATTATTTGAATACAATATTATATCTGATGAAGAAAAACCAATAAATACAAATATTTATAGGATTTATTATGACAAAGAAACACACAAATATTATTCTAGAGAACAAAGAAAAGATAAGAAAAATGCAAATAATAACATGATTGTAAATAATTTAGTAAAATGTCATGAATCACAATGGACTATTAATGATATTATCAATAATTTACAATTAAATAAATATTACGAAGTTAGTAATAATTACGGCACATATTTAAAGAATATTATAAGAAAATACTCTTTCAAAGATAATAATTATATTCATGGAAATGTTGTTGATCTAGGTTGTGGATATAAACAAAATTATCTTAAAAATAAAAAAATTAATAGTGTTCTTGGTCTTGATGTAGATATTGGTGTTGTATTAAATAAAAATAATTTTAATCGTAATTGCCTGAGTTATGGTTTATATGATTTTACAATTAAAGATAATGAACAACATACTAAATTCGGAGGACTATATAAATATTTTGAAAATAAAGAAATTAGTAAATTTGATACAATAGTAATGTTAAATACTATTCATAATTGTTTTCCAATTAATCACATCCATTTAAAAAAAAATATTACTAAATTTGCAAAAAAAGATAGTATTATTGTTTTAAGATATTTAGATAAAGAACTACTAAATAATAATTTTAATGAGGACTTTATTGAATTAAATAATTATGGTTTTATCAAGAAGGATAATAATGATTTTATAAATATTTATTTTAATTGGTGTCATAATAAACAAAAAAAAGAATATTTAGTTGGAAAAAGTGATCTCAATAAAATATTTAATAATTGTGAAATAATATATGAAGAAAATAAGATTTTAAATAATAATTTAACAAATATAGAAAAATATTTTAATTCTTTCAAAACAATAATATTTAAATATTAATCACCCAACCTTCTACCTTTCCCTGAAAAGGGAACAAATACATTTGGTTCAGATTCTTCTTGTTCTTGTTCTGAAACCTCAAAACATAAGTCACTTGGTATTTGATTCATATCTAATTTTTCATCTATATTTTCTTTATCTACTAAAGGCTCGAAATCAATTTCAAGTTCTTCTATTTCATTAATTGAAACAATATTTTCTGGTTTGCAATCTGTTATAATTATTTCAATTACTTCTCTCCCATACGGCAATCTAACAATTTCATCTTTTTCTAATACAGGATATAGTTTTTTAAAATGAATTTCTAAATAGATTTTTATATTTTGTAATTCGTAAAATTTTTCACTACATGGTTTTATTTTTAGAAAAGTAGCTTTGGTGGGAATATTTTTTATAATTTTTATTGTTGTATATTCATTCTCTAAAATATTCAAATTATAGAAATTTTCAGTTGGTATAAATATACAATCAATATCATCAATAAAATCATGGATTGTGAATATTTTATTATTTATTTCAATATGAATTGGATATTCTAAATTATCATATTTTGATAATTGATTTAACATATATTTTGGAGCAATAACCTTTTTCCCAATATTATAATAATTATATTTATCAAAATTATAAAAGAATATTAATGGATTTACTATAAATGACATTTCAATATCTCTACTAAAATTCAAATAAGGTTCATCAATATTTTGCTGAAATGGATTTAAATTTGAATGTAATTCTTCTGTAATATTATTATCTTCTATATCTTCACATAAATCTGAATTAAGACTTTCTTGACTTGATAAGTTAGAATTTATGAGTTCGTCCATAATTAATGATTATTTAATTATTTTTCATTTTTTTCAATTTTTATTTATTTGTTTATTTTCCTAAGTCATAATTTTTTTTTTTCTTCATAATATCTCCTTGAAGACCAGACCAACTCTTCTTATGAATATGAGCATGTTCATGAACGTGCAAGTGAGGAATTTCTGCAGTGTATCTTTTCTTAATTTCACTTGCAACAGCTTTACCAGTTTTTGCTTTAGTCTCCGCAGCAGTTCCACCACCACCACCACCACCACCACCAGTTACTTCTAATGAACTTTCGACATATGTTTGTGTTGGAACACTTGAAATTGTTACATTATTACTAGTAATTATTAAATATTCATATTTTACTGAAAATAATTCTAATTTAAAATTTGAGAAATCATGTCCAGTAAATTGAAATGTAGTTCTATCATTAAGTCTACCAAAATTATAACTTCCAGATGGCTGATATTCTTCTGGATTTAAAGCAAAGGAATATACATATATAAATTGTTTTTTTGATGATCTTTCAATACCTCCTGGAATATTTGAATGATGTTTATAAGGTTGTAGTGTTCTAAAAAATGGTGATTCTGTGTCATCAAATCTATTTTGGTTTCTAATTTGTAATGTTAAGCTTGAAAATGTGTCAAATGATCCTATATCTAATGTTTCGTTTATTTCAATATTTGAATAGTTAAATATATCATTTGGTTGAATTTGGTCGGTTTCTGGTTTATTATAACTAGGAACCGATGAGGATGTAACATTACTTCCTGAAAGAGTTGGTCCAACAATTCTTCCTATATGTCTAAAAACCCAAATAAATTCTTTTGTTGGATTTTCAAACTGAATATTTGATATTGTTGATGACGAAGATACCGGTCCAGTTCTTGTTATTGTTTCAATTAAATATTCTGCTGGTAGAGCATTTCTAATTCTTGTTTCTTCTTCTTCTTCTAAATAAATATATGTTGTAAAAAATTTAAAATTGCTTATTGAAGCACCAGTATTAATAGTTGTAGCATCTCCTGATGTTTTTACATTAAAATTTAATAAATTTATTAATGAATTAAATGTAATTTTTATTTTTAATTTATTTTCCCCAATAATAAAAATAGGCAATGCTAACCCTGGATTTCTATTAAAGAAAAATTGTAATGGAACATAATATGAAGTTTTTGTATCAATAATTCCCGGATCATCCTCTGTATCTAATCTTTTTCCTACAAGAGGCCATTCTTTTCTATTTGGATCTGTCAATTCATTCCAAATATCAAACCACACTCCTGTATGTTTATCTATTGTATTTCCATCAATAATAAGCTCAATTGTGTCAATAATTGCATATCCTACAGCATTAACCCAAGAAGCATATTCTTTAAAATTGCTAACTACACCATCAGAACTACCTTTCGGTTCTATTTTATCACCTGCTGCGTCAACGCCACCTTCTCCAGCTGCTGGTGGTAATGTAAACTCCATATGCATATCTGTTATAAGCGATGCAAAACTATCTATTGTTAAAATAATTGTGTTTCCAAAATTTGCTGTTCCAGAAAAATTACTTTGTTGTATTGATTCGATACCAAAATTTGTATGTCTTTTAAAGACCTTTCTAAAAAATGTAACTTGTGGTCTTACATTTGTTAAATCAAGACCAGATGATGTAGATGATGCTAAACCTAATGATCCACCCGCCATTTAATTATAATATATATATTTTTTATTTTTTATGTATAAATCTACATAAAAAAAAATAATATATTTATATTAATGCCTACAACTTTTAATGCACCTGCAAACAGAAATCGTTCAATTAAAAATAATTCAAGTAAAGATATTGTTTTGCAATTAAATTCAGCACTTCCACAAAGAAATATTTTTCAACAACCTGGCATTGCTTCTTCATTAGCTTTTGTAGTTCCTTCATCTAGTAATACAAGCGGACAATCAAGTTCTGGATTAATAAGAACAGTTGCAACAAATATAACACAAGATTATGAATCATATGATTTAGAATTTTCTTTAGGTCATAGAAAAAGTGGTGATTCTGAATCAACACCAAATACAAGAATGATATTATCTTCAGGTAGAGAAGATGAAAATAATCAAAATAAATTAATATTACTTAATCCATATGAGTCAGATGGTGATTTAAACAGAAAATCTTCTTTAGTATATAGAGGATTTCAATCAACAAAAACAATTACAGGAGATGCTCAAGGTGGTTCTGGAACTACCATTACTTTAGCAGATGGTTCTTCTGCGGTTGATGATTATTATAATGGATATACAATCGAAATTACAAGTGGAGATTGTAATAACCAATTTGCAATCATTAAAGATTATAATGGAACAACAAAAGTTGCCACAATAAATAAGACTTGGTCAAATAGTAAAACACCAGCATTAGGTGACAGTTATACAATACATACACATTCTAATTTAGCAGAAATTGAAGTATCTCACAAAGGAACTGGTAGTGATAATAAAGGCATTATGAATATCAAGGTTAATGATGGAGATGGCGATACACCAGAATCTTTAACCACTATTCTTTCTTTATCAGAAGATAATGTAACTATTTCTGGAAATTTAGATGTTACTGGAACTACAACAACTGTAAGATCTACAAATACAACAATTCAAGATACACTAATTAAATTGGGACAAGGTCTTACAGAATCTCCAGCAAAAGATATAGGACTAATTTTCACTAGAGGTAATGGAGGTGCCACTAATATAGAAAATAAAGGTATTATTTGGGATGAAACTTTAGACACATTTGCACTTATAGGTTGTAATACAGAAGATGGGGAAACATCTGGTAATATAATACCTACTGGTTATGAAAATCTTAAATTAAATACATTATATTTTACATCAGATTCTTCTGGTGATGGAACTAGTGGTGAAAATATAACTACAGATGGCACGGATCTTACATTAACTTCAGGTGGTAATGTTACTTTAAATACTACAACAGGCTTAACTATTAAGGAAAATTCCACAAATATAATAGCTTTGGATACAGATAGAAACTTAACTGCTTCAAACCTTGCAGCAGTAGATATTAATGCTTCAGGAGCCATTACAGTTGATGGTGTAGGGGTTGCTATTAATGCTGGAAATGCAGAACTGGACCTTACTACAACTGGACCACTAGACATTAATTCTGCTGCATTAGATATTGATGCCTCCGATAATGTATCTTTGACAGTAGGAGGAAGTGGAAAAACATTAGATATTGATGCTAGTGGTGCATTAACAATTGATTCGGCAACAAGCATATCAATTGGAACAAATGCTGATAAACCAATTGATATTGATTCTACTACATTAGATATTGATGCATCCGATGCAATTACTATAGATGGTGTTGGGGTTGCTATCAATGCTGGAAATGCAGAACTGGACTTTACCACAACTGGAACACTAGACATTAATTCTGCGGCATTAGATATTGATGCATCCGATGCAATTACTATAGATGGGGTTGGAGTAGCTATTAATGCTGGAAATGCTGAATTGGATCTTACTACAACTGGAACACTAGACATTAATTCTGCTGCATTAGATATTGATGCATCCGATAATGTATCTTTGACAGTAGGAGGAAGTGGAAAAACATTAGATATTGATGCTAGTGGAGCATTAACAATTGATTCGGCAACAAGCATATCAATTGGAACAAATGCTGATAAACCTATTGATATTGATTCTACTACATTAGATATTGATGCATCCGATGCAATTACTATAGATGGTGTTGGAGTAGCTATTAATGCTGGAAATGCAGAATTGGATCTTACTACGACTGGAACACTAGACATTAATTCTGCGGCATTAGATATTGATGCATCCGATGCAATTACTATAGATGGTGTTGGGGTTGCTATTAATGCTGGAAATGCAGAACTGGACCTTACCACAACTGGAACACTAGACATTAATTCTGCTGCATTAGATATTGATGCATCCGATAATGTATCTTTGACAGTAGGAGGAAGTGGAAAAACATTAGATATTGATGCTAGTGGAGCATTAACAATTGATTCGGCAACAAGCATATCAATTGGAACAAATGCTGATAAACCTATTGATATTGATTCTACTACATTAGATATTGATGCATCCGATGCAATTACTATAGATGGTGTTGGAGTAGCTATTAATGCTGGAAATGCAGAATTGGATCTTACTACGACTGGAACATTAGACATTAATTCTTCCACATTAGATATTGATGCATCCGATGCAATTACTATAGATGGTGTTGGGGTAGCTATTAATGCTGGAAATGCTGAATTGGATCTTACTACAACTGGAACACTAGACATTAATTCTGCTGCATTAGATATTGATGCTAGTGGTGCACTAACAATAGATTCGGCAACAAGCATATCAATTGGAACAAATGCTGATAAACCTATTGATATTGATTCTACTACATTAGATATTGATGCTTCCGATGCAATTACTATAGATGGTGTTGGAGTAGCTATTAATGCTG
>Ga0257126_1001844_pt1 | contig 14614 bp, 7 predicted proteins | sample SI060_120mmetaG_FD_190151 | JGI IMG/M metagenome (GOLD analysis project Ga0257126, IMG submission 190151) | Marine microbial communities from Saanich Inlet, British Columbia, Canada - SI060_120m | ecosystem: Environmental > Aquatic > Marine > Inlet | place: Canada: British Columbia | collected... | reverse complement strand
ATTGAATCTTCAATCATTTCATAATCGTATTCATCTTCACCACTTTCACAATCGAAGTCATCCCATGATTCATCGTTTATCATGTTCCATTCAATTTCGCTACCATCATCACATGTATAATACGGCCAACCTGCATTTAAATTGAGCATTTCATTATTTATTGTGAATATATTAATAAATTGATCTTGGTCATTTGAGTATGACATTTCTGCCATCAATATTTCTTCATCAGAGCCGTCATAACAATCTGGATATCCATTATTTTGTTGCCAACTATAAATTATATCTCCATTGTCACAATAAAACCAATCATCACCGTACACAACATCATGATCATCATTGTCTCCCCCTACGTCGAAAAGTTCAACTAGATTTTCGCTCAGTCCTTCTGAGAAACTTTCACCGATATCATCAACGAATGCTTCACTAGCACCGCCGATTACATTACCCATCATGACAAACATCAATGGATTGCCAGGAGGGCAATTTTCACATGATTGTACTTGAGTAGTCAATCCATTGCCATCTCCCAAATCTACTGTCATATCATCACCCATGATAAAATCAAATTCAGTATGAACACCACCCATCTCGAAATCACCATCAGTTTGAGTAAGTGAGTCAGAAATCTCAATATCAAATTCTCCAGAATCAAATCCGAAGTCTTCTGTAGGGATTCCAGTTACAGAGAAACTGTAATCAATTGAACCATCATAGTCTCCAAATAGATCTCCAGTCGCACCCCATCCATAGTCATCTTCTGAAGATAGTTCGACATAAATTGGATCTGGGGATTCTAGTCTCCATTGTGAACTAGAGTCTGTAATCGAATACCCGAAGGACATTGCAACATTGAAGTCAATTGGTAATTCTTCACCGTCTCCCTCAAAAGTAGCATCAAAATCAAAACTTGTAGAAGTGTAAGTATTCATAGAAAAGTCCATATCTGCGCCGATTAAGTTGTAAGAATCATCTAAGTATTCAGTGTAAAGAATATCGACAGATAATACATTCTGGGAGCTTGAAGTAATGTCGATGTCAAAACCAGTTGTATTCATTCCAAATGTACTCTCTGACCAATCGGTCATTAGAATTCCATCGACTAAGCCGCCATGTCTTAGAGTGACATCTGTAGTTCTGCTCCATACTGAAACAGAATCTCCGTCGTAATCTTTGATTGTTTGAGGAGAAATATCTTCTGTATGGTGGATGTAGACATTCGATGAACCAGTCATTAATTGTCCGATAATCAAATCGAATCCGGAATCATCGGCAGCACCCATGACCTCAGTGAAAATTTCTGGTAGATCCAAACCGGTGAAGTTTGTAAGGTCGGAATCAATACTTGACCAGTCGTATTCAACACCATAGAAGAATTCAGATTCTTCACTTGGTGCAGCATTAACACTGGTAATTGGTAGTGCAGCAACTAAGAACAGTGCTGTGACTATTAAGGCTATTTTAGAACTTCTTGCGACTTTGTCCATGTATTTGCCAGTATTATATACCGTTTAATCATATCTACGCGATAATCACTACAAAATCGCAAGAAATACCTATTTTTCCTCTTTCTAAGTAGTTAAACTGGTGCTCGTGAGGGGGTACGAACCAAAGTAGATAATTTAATTTTTGAATTATGCAGTGGCCTCATATGAGCCAAAAAAGCAACTTGGTGCTCGTGCCGGGATTCGAACCCGGGTCGGCGGGATGAAAACCCACTATGATGGACCTAGCTACACCACACGAGCGACTGCTAAACCACCCGACTAACATCCCGTTCATAACAATTAGGTATGAATCCTCGAATTTTACTCGCTTGAATTAGTAATCTCTTCAACCGATAAATTAGACCACCAAGACCATGAAAACCATAGCACTGCGCAACTAACGATCAGTACAACCCCAATCAATATTTCATTATCAAGGAATGTAAACATGACGTCCAATGCCTTTTGCCCATAAACGCCAACAAGAATTGCCTCAAGTCCAAATCTTAGGCTACGGCCCAGAAGTCCAGCAATCAAGAAGGCTTTTTTGTTCATCTCACCCATACCTGCAACCCATCCAAACACCTTGTAGGGGATAGGGGAAAAGGCAGCAATGAATATTCCAAGATTTCCATATTTAATTGTCAAAGCTTCTAACTTGGCAACATGCTTTGGTTTGGCAAATCTATCAAGAACATCTCTACCCCATTTTTGTCCAATCAAATAACCGATATATGAGCCGGCAACTGAAGAAAGAGTCACAACTAGGAATAGCCACATCACCAGTGGGATATCACCCATCGCATCATAGAGCAATGGAAGATACAGTAAATCCGGAGGAACTGGTTGAATTATGGATTCCGTAAAAGAGAGCACTGCTAGACTTGCAGGTCCAAAAACATCGAAGAAGTCCAAGACGGTGTCCTTCCACGACATACCTCTCGCTTTGGTGCTTTAGTCTTGAATGTGCGCATAATCGGTGGGTTGATGTGGGGCTTTACAGGGTGTGTGACTGATGCGAGTACTCGATACGGCGGCATTACTTCACTGGCCAGTGGCCAAATTAGTGGATGGAATCTGTGCTGAAAGTCAACGCCAAGAGATAGAGAGGGTGAGTCCACAACGTGCAATGCTGGTATTTGCATTGGAAATGGATTGGCGTCAAGTTTCGCCAAAATGGCTAGAACTGGCACGTAATGCTGCAGCGAAAACAGGTGATTTACCACGACTATCAGATGTGGATGTGGACGTACTTGCTCTCGCATTAGGGCTTGATTTGCCGCTATTCACTGATGATTATCGATTGCAAAATGTCATGCAGAGTGCTGGTAAGATTACTGCCTCTGTTGAGTCTAAAGGCGCTAAGAAAGTTTGGCGCTGGGAATTAAGATGCACTGGTTGTCGTGTTAAAACCGAAGTTCCAAGTGATGTCGACCGTTCTAAGAAAGGGTCAGTCAAAGACTGTGATATTTGTGGCTCGCCAATGATGCTGAAAAAGGCCAAATAATTACTCTTCAGAATTTAGTGATTCTAAAGCAGAGACTTTCTTTTCCACTTCTTCAACTTCCATGCCAGTAGGGTCGATTCCAACAGCCTTTGCTCTTGCTGCGAGTGCTTGACTGGGCGTTCTGCCTCCAGCATCCATATCGGCTTTAGTCTCTTCAAGTTTCATAGCATTGGTTGTATGTTCCAATCCTTTTTGGAATTCTCCCTTGGACCTTCCAAGCGCATTCGCCATCTTAGGTAGGCGCTCAGCCCCGAATAAAACGAAAAATATGACAAGCAGTACGATGATTTCAAGGGGTCCCAGTCCACCAAACATTACTCTTCCTCATCTTGGGGTAGTGGTTGGGTGTGTTAAGGCTTCGCTGAAAATTTACTGAAAGATATCATTTTAGCCGCCAGAAACAGGAGGCAAAAGAGCGATTTCATCAGCGTTAGAGAGTACTTTTTCAACATCACATATGTTTCCATTTATGGCAACAGTAAGGCCATTGTCCAACCAGGTGGTGAGTTCCATCGAATGAATCAAATCGAGAATGGTAGAATTTTTATTGATTCGAACCTCTTGTTGACGCTGAATTTCTTCACTCAAGGGGCCAAATGCAACAACAGATACTGTAATGCTGTCATCTTGTTCGGCCATGATGATGCTTTGAAGCGGTAGTTTATGAACGCAGTTCCTTTGTAGTGAAACATGCGACCTGTCATGCAAGCAACTGCATTATGGAAAATCTATGCTTCAGGCGATTCCACTGTACAAGCAGTTAGAGGTGTCGATGTTGAAATTAAGGAAGGAGAGATGATTGCCATAATGGGTCCTTCAGGGTGTGGAAAAACTACACTGCTAAACGTTTTATCTGGAATAGATGAGCCAAATTCTGGAGAAGTGATGATCGACGGTAATCCTATGTACTCTGTATCTGATGACAAAAGAACTCAAATGAGAGCCCAGAATTTGGGTTTTATCTTCCAAGATTTTAATCTTCTTCCAGTACTTTCAGCGGTTGAGAATGTAGAGTTGCCGCTACTACTTCTCGGTAAATCTGCCAGTGAGTCAAGAAAATCAGCACTTGAGGCTCTAGATTCAGTTGGCTTAGCAGACCGAAGTGAACATCGTCCAACTGAACTATCGGGCGGTCAACAGCAAAGGGTAGCTATCGCCCGCGCCATTGTTCATCACCCTAAAGTGATACTTTGTGATGAACCGACAGGCAATCTTGATTCAGCCACTTCGAGCACTGTCATGACTTTGCTCAAGGAAATAAATAACAAACTTGGTACTACTTTTCTCCTTGTTACTCACGACAAGGATGTCGCATCTCAGTGCAGTCGGATTCTGCGAATGGATGATGGACTGATGGTCGATAAAGGAAGAGGCGAAGAGGAGGAGTGATTCTGCTTATCGAGATGCTCGTCCTATTGGTCGTTGTTACAATTCCCTCGGGGATTTCGACAATACTCACTGGGCGTAGCAGGAATCTCTCTCTATGGATTAAGTCTCTATTGACACTAGGTCCTGCAATAGATGCCATCATTGCTTTTTGGTTATTTGACCTAATGTCAATTCAAGGAATGACACTTTGGGCTGGTGCACTCAGTATTGCAATTATTAGTCATGTATTGATGCAGCCGTTACTAGTTCCTCAACGACTTGTAGTTTGGCGATTAGCCAAGGAGAATGTGATGCGTCGAAAAAGGCAGGCAGCCTTACTGATGGCTGGCCTAGTAATCGCTTCGGCAATTATCACCTCATCATTAGTTGTAGGCGATTCTCTCGATGCTACGATTAGATATGAGATTGAAGCATCATGGGGAGAAACAGATGTCACTCTTTCTGGATTTGACTTGAGTACGGGTGAGAGAGTTCGAATTCCCGAAGCAGTGGCTCATCAGTTATGGGATGATATTCAACAGGATTCAAGTTTGAAAGATGATGTAAAGGGCCAACAGCAAGGAATAATCTCAGGTGCCAGTATACAGGGCCCAAGTGGAAAATCACTACCTACGGTGACTTGGGCGAGTATGAATTCGACAATCGATTCTCTTCAGGTATGGCCGAATCTTGGTTCCAAGGATGATGGAATAAGGTACATTGACATTGAAGAACAAAACAACCTCAATGAGCAAACACAAATTGCGATAAATAGAATTCTCGCAGATGAATTAGAACTTGATGTGGCAGATGAGGTAGAGATAGGCTGGTATGTTACAGATGATGGTGCCAGAAAAAGAATCGAGCAAAACGCAACGATATTCAAAATTGTCGAAAACGATGGAATGGCAAATTTGGCTGGGACACAGTCACCGGCAATGTTTACCGACCTTTCAACTGCTCAAGATTTACAATTACTCGATGGCCAACTAAATACAGTTTACTATGCACTTGCTGGCGATGTCGACGACTTAGGGACAATCGAGCCAGTCATTGAGGAACTTGGAGATTTACTCAATGGCACGCTGACTGCAGAAGATGTGGGTTTCAGCCTAGATTTCCAACAACAATCAGCCTCCCTTTCATTATCTACTGACAAAGGGCTCGGTCGGCTTCAAGGAGAAGATGTAGTTTCTCTACGTGAGAATTTGTCGAGTTTGCTTGACGGAAGTACGATGATGGAAGTCCTTCAAGTTCCTTTGATCGAGATGGAATATGATTTTGAACAATTATTGACACTATCTTCTTCTTCAATAACTGAAATAAGAGAGGGTGGTAGAGCCTTATGGCATGTTTCAGATTCAGGCTTTGGTTATCAAATCGAAGGTGCAGGTTCTGCATGGCTATGGCAGGTGAAAGATTCACAAAAGACATATGATTTTGCATTGAATCAAAGTGGTAATCTTGGTGCAATTGCTCATACTAGTGGAATTGTCATCGGTAGTGAATCGAATTATGATGATGATTATTGGGCTAAGGAAGAAACCTCCGGAATAGTTCATTCAATCTATTCACACGACGATTCATGGTGGGCTACAGAACTTGATGGTCAAGAATTGAAGTTACATCGATACAGCCAAGACTTATCTCAAGACCAAGAGATTACTCTATCGATTGTCTTACCTTCTACAGTTCGCTCCATAGATCTAATTATTGAGGATTCAATATATCTTGAAATCGAAGGATTGCTTAGTGTTGAACGCTATGTATCTACAGAAGTAAATTTCGATGACGAATTCTCAACGTGGCAACAAGGTGGGTACTGGCCTAGTGATAACTCGGCGCAGAGTGGTCAAATTCTGCACCCTGATTGTAATTCTGTGACTTCGTTAAATTCGGTAGTATTGGGCGGTAATTGGTGTAGTTATGATGATGGCTTAATGCGCTGGAATGAATCAGTAGTGGAAACTATTCGGCTCCCCATAATGTCAAGTGCTGGCGGTTTTGGTGAATTGCCTCAATTATTTTTGGCCTTTGGTGGTGAGCAATCTCCAGTTACAGTAAATGACGGTGATGTTTCGATAAGTCAACGACTATCTCCTCTGGATATGGTCGATAATGATAGTAAAGTTTGGGTCAAAGGCTTGATTCCTTATGCATTTGGAAATGATAGTTCACTTGGATTAGTAAATACTGGAGTATACAGTGAACAAGAAGGCTTAGAATCGCTTGAAGACTTAGATAGCGTTGTTTTAGGTTTTATTTCACTCTCTGATGGAGAACAATTATCTGCAGCAGCAGAAGATGAACGTTCACTGGTGATAATTGGAGGCGGTTTACTAGAATCTAATGATTCAGAGGTCACAAGTCAGGCTATTGAATCACTGAGAAACTGGCTTGATATCAATTCTGACAGCGATGATTTGGGCGCTTCTTTTACTGCGGTTAAGGTCGAAGCCGCAGAAGCAGCAGCCCAATCCTCAGGTGTAATAGCAGGTATGTTCCTTGTCTTTGGAACGTTCACAATTGTGGCAGGAATTCTTTTGGTATTGACTATCATTTTGATGCTTGCAGAATCACGTAGAACTGAATTAGGCGTTCTTCGAGCGATTGGAATAAGTCGTTCAGATGCTCGGGCTTTAGCGGTTCAAGAAGGCGTAATTGTTGCTTCAATGGCTGGAGTTATTGGAGCATTTGTTGGTCTTGGACTTGCTTGGATAATCAGTGCGGCATTCGATAGTATATTTGCAGCAGCAGGCTCAGACCTGTTCACATTTGCTTGGGATTGGTCATCGGTCTTTGCTGGATGGTCATGGGGCTTTTTAATTGCAATTACCACACTATGGGGTTCTGCTTTATGGACTTCTAAATTGAATATTGTTTCTGCTCTAAAAGGTGGCGCAGTGAGGTTTCAAGAAGGTATTCCTTGGATTTTGATGTTGGTTCAAATCGTGGCATTTGGTGCAACTGCAGTTTTCCTGTTACTATTATTAGTATTTGGATTTGATTCTGGCCTTTCTTACCTATTATGGACTATTGGTGGATTATTCGGTTTAATCGCTATAGTTCCAATATTTACTTGGGAGTTGCCAGTTCTTTTGAAATCTAGAAGCATTAGATGGAAAAACCGAGCTAGATACAGCGGGCGTAATACCTTAGCATGGTTGGGTGGCCTAATCCTTCTTTGGACAATTATACTCGAACCGATTGACCCGATAAGGAGTAATATGACTCCTGACGAATTTTCTTTCATTCTCTTAGGTTTGTTTGAAGTATTTGCAGGGGTCTTGTTGTTGACCAGTGCTGCTCCAGTATTAGTTTCAAAAATCGGACGTTCTCAGTTCTTCACCAAACGTTGGGGACCCGTTTTACCTGTGGCCTTAGCACATCCACTTTCGACGCCAGTTCGTACTGCTGTGGTAATGGGCATGTTTTCTATCACAGTGTTTTCAGTTATTGTTTTGAGTGGTTACACTGTTCAATTCGATAATTATTCGAGTTCATTTGTAGAAGATACAGAAGGTGAATTTGAGTTGATGCTAACTGCCTCACGCTCTCGCCCATTGGAACTTTCGAGTGATCCATTGGAATGGAATTTATCAACGCCTCTTGAAAGTGAAATAGATGCAGTTGGTAAAGTGTATCGTTCTGAAGTATTCTTACAAGATCAGACAGGTGAAAGAATGCCATATATTCTTCGCGGTTTTGATGAAGGTTTTGCTGGCCATGGTGGCCTTCCACTTTACCTCTGGGATGAGTCGCTTGGAGATACCGCCGAAGAAGCATGGATTTCAATTGGAAATCGTGACGATATTGTCTTAGTGGATGCCTCGTTTGGACTCGAATTATCTACAGATGGAACGGGCATTTCTAGGATGAGTTTTTCAATTGGAGATTCAATTTCTCTAATTGATTTATCTAACCCTGGAAATAGTAGAAATGTAGTGGTTGGGGGTTTCCTTGAACAGTCATCATATTTGTTCTCGCCAGGGGTTTGGATTAATAGCGAAGTTTCTCAACAACAGTTCGATTCTAGGTTGACCAGAATGTATGTTAGTTTATCAGAACAAGCCACTCCAAGTTCCTCATTTGATTCTTCAGAAATCCAAACCTTTTCTGCTGCTGGAAAGTCTGCCGATTTGAGAATAGCATCTGCTGAACTTGCAGAACATCTCGAAGAGAAATTAAATGATGAGGGCGCATCTGTATCGATAATTTCAGATGATGTTATGTTGATTCAATCACTAGTACTGGCCTTACTCGGAATTTTCGAAGGTTATCTTGCTTTAGGATTAATCGTAGGAATCGCAGGCATTGGGGTTGTTACTGTACGTTCAGTGTCGGAGAGAAGAAGAACGATCGGAATACTTCGTGCCCTAGGATATCGTAAAAGAATGGTTACTGCGACATTTTTAGTCGAAGTATCTTGGGTTGGCTTACTAGGTATCTTGAACGGAGTTTTGGTTGCAGTAGGCTTTCACAGGTCCTTGTATAATTCATTCTGGAAAGACCAGGGTGCCGATTTTTCGCTACCTTGGGTGTCGATAATCACTGTTTTAGTCGGCGGATGGTTACTGATAATAATGGCTACTTTGGTACCAATTAGGGCTGCTTCAAAAGTTCCTCCGTCAGCAGCATTACGGGACATTTGAACTGTATTTGATGTTATTTATCGAATATTCCGCGAATTACGAATACGTGGTTTGAACATTTTTTCAGGTATTAATAGTTCACAAACAAATTACTCCACTCTGCTCTGTTAAAGAGTCACTAAGGGTCTAAATGTGGCCTCTATACTCGTTTTTTACCCGTTTTTCACCTTCCCATAGTATAAATACGGCATTTGACGTGGAGCGGAATACCGAACCGTCGGAGGTATAGATATGAATAAAATGACCCCAATGATTCTCGTCATGTTGATGTTGACTAGTGTACTAGCAAGCATTGACTTCGTCGAGCTACAAGAAATGAAAGAAATAGAAGACACAAGTGGCCGTGCAAGTGCCGATCCAGAAGTTGTAATAATTACATCTCCTAGAGAAACAACTTGTGACTCGTCAGGCGATTGTCTTGACGAACTACTCGCAGGCGAACCTGTAAATTTCCGTGCTTACTTGCGTAATAGCGGCGATGCAGATTTGACCAACATGCAATACACCGTTGAAATTTATATCAACGAAAATGGCAACAGAGGAGACATAGCCAAGGATTCAAGCGGAAATGATTTGTCATGGACAAACTATAACGCTGTATGTTCAACAACAAACTGCCAAGAATCAGTCGTAACACCTGGTACATTCGTTACTGGCGGAGAAGCAGTTTTGCAGAACTTTGACGGAACTACTCTCTCATGGACTCCTAGTTCGGGAAGTTATTTTGTTGTAGTTTCAGTAACATCTTCTGTTCTGGGCGACCCTGGTAACAATGAGTTATCAGTTCCAGTTACAGTACGAAACTATTTTGATGTTGAAGTAGACCTAACTTGGTTAGATTCCTCTGGCGCACCTGTTGCAGGAAGCGTCGACGGTTCTGGAGACAAAGATTTCCAAGTATCTGTTTCCCTCAACTCTCCTAGCAATCCTTCCATGACTATTCGCAATGCATCTGTCACAATGACTTATACTAATGTCGAAACAGGTGATGCAACATCATTCACAGTTGGTCATTCCAGTACGGTCAATACTAGAGAAACCATCGGTGGATCCAGTGCACCACAAACAGGTACAAGACTAGTTGTTGGTTCTAATGGACTAAACGGCTCATATGTCGGTGTAGCCATAGGTTCGATTACTCCTCCGGTAGCAGTACAAACAGGCCAATATTCGGTAACCGCTATACTATCGCAATACGTAGTATACGGCCCTCATGGCACCTCAGCGTGTGGAGGAAATGGCTTGGATACTGTTTACTGTGAGAAGACAGTAACCAGCCAAGACTGGGCTGATGAGTACCCAGGTTCCAACGAAGCAACAATCGATGGTTCGATTGAAACATTCCAAGATATCGGTTTAGTACAATTTCAAATTTGGAAAGGAATAGATGGAGAAGACCCAGAGGTTTTCGGTTCTCTAGGTCTTGACATAACTTCCTCACTATCTCCGGGCGATTATGAATTATATGCTGAAGTTGGACACATGTCTAGTAGCAGTTCGATTCTGTACAACTGGTCCGTCGATTTCACATTGACTGACTCGGCAGGTGTTCAAACTACCGTGACTGCAAATTCTTGTGATTCAAAAATCACCTATGACTACTCACAACTTGGAGCAGAATCTGTGAAGACTCCAGACGCACAAATGCTAGTTTATGCATGTGCATCAGTATCTATGGGCGAAGGTGACTTTAATGTCAAGGCAGAAGCTAACTTACTCGGGCAGTGGAACGAAGATACATCGGCACTCAACGATAAAGTAGATGATATGTCACTTTCCAACAACAGATATGATTTTGATGTCGAAGTAACAAACTTCGCTCCACAAATTTTGTCATTGTTAATGAACTCTGAAAGCCTTACTACTGATACAGACAAAGATACATTCACTGCAACAGTGAGTGTATTTGACGTGGAAGGTGACGAAATCACTTATCTTTGGACAGACCAATCTGGTACTGAACTACAATGCGAAGGTGATTCCTGTACTGTTCAAGTTGATGAAACTATGATTCCAACATTCAGATTTAACATAGTTGTATATGATACATACGGTGCTAGTGACAACGCTCAAGGTGAAGTCTCTGTATGGAATTATGACATGTTCAATTCCGAAGGAACAGGAGATTTGATGGCTGAATATTCAATCACTTACAAAGCCTCAGGCCTAGGTATTTCATATGATAACGTATCCGCCGTTGTCGATGTTGAACTTCCTGGATATGACGGTACATACTCTTCAGTGGGCGCAATAGGAGTCTCTCCTTCGACCACATACGATACCAAGGATGTCAAGACACAAACTATCACTGTCGCTTTTGAAAATCAACTTGAAGCTACATCGATGTGGTTGAAAGTTGGTAACATTTGGCAAGTATTGAATACTGGAACACCAGATGAGTATAATTCTACATCCAGTTCTTACACATACACATGGGAAGAAGGATCTTCGATGTTCACTGCTGGAACAGAATTCTACTTGTTCGGTGGAGTTCTATCTCAAGCACAACCACCTAGTGCAAATATTAGCGGATTTACTGCTGTTGCATCAATCGCTGGTGGAATCGATATTGATTGGACTATTGATGGTTCAATGCTGTCTGATGACAGAGTTGTCGTAACTATCTGCGAAACTGATGCTCAGTGTTCTATGCCTGATGAATCAAGTTATACTTCTGAAGTAAACTCAATGCTTTACTCTGGACAAAACACAGTCCATGATAACACATACTACGTTACAGCATCAGTCTGTAAAGGTGGCTTGTGCAGCAATGAAGCCTCAGCAACTGTAGTAGCAGACAAAGAAGTAGCATCAGTGACTGCAACAGACTTGACTATTGATGAGTCTGGCGAAACATGGGTTGTTGATTGGAATGCATCTGCAGAAGACGCAGATATTGATTCATGGTTAGTTTGTTTCTTGAAAGCATCTTTCACCGCATCAGAAATGTCTGACCTTGTAGGTACATCTGCATGTGTTGCAACCGATGATACAAGTGCTACCATCGACAAGTACACTACATCAGGAACTTACGATGTTCACTTTGCAGCTGCTCCAGTCGATGTAGTGGGTAACATTGCCATGACGGCATCTAGCACCTTCATTGAATACAACAGAACAACTGATAATACCAATCCAGATGATGGTTCTCAGACCACAGATACAGAGGCCTCTTCAGGAGTCCCTACGTGGACATGGGGAGTAATTGGAATTGTTGTAGTTGTTGCATTTGTAGCAGGTGCATTCATCCTCTCTCGTGGAGATGATGGAGAAGACGAAAGCAAAGAATGGGATTACTGATCCTAACGATTCTTAGCACGCTGATTCCGCGGAATTAGTACAATTGCCGGGAAGGGCACTTCGGTGCCTTTTCCGGCTTTTTTTAATTTCAATCATGATGTGTTATTTTTTACATTTTTTCAACCCGTTGTGGTGGAATTATGGATAGTTAAAAATCGTCGTTTTTGACATTCCTAAATGGCTTTTCAAAGATAATGCACCCCAACCCTCATAAGGGGTATAAGTCGTGAGTCGTTATACATGCGGTGACGCGTGGAGGAATGACAGATGAAAGAAATGAAAAATAAAAGAGGAAAAACAGTATTTAGCGGAGTAGGAATTGCGCTTCTGTTGTGCTTATTGATGGTAATGATGCCTTTCGCATCAACCGTTTCAAACGGCGATACAACAGAGGAAGTTTCAACCGAAGCTAACTCAGAAAAAATAGGCAATGAAGAATCGGTGCTTGATAGCACAGACGATTCGACATTTAATGCCGAGAATTATGGTTACGATGCCGACTATGAAATGTTGGGAATGCGTGAGCAAAACACCAAGGTATTTGTCGCTGATGACGGGAGTTTGGATATGATATATTCATCTGAACCTCTCCACTATCAAGGCGCAGATAATACCTGGCAAGATATCGATTTCACAATCGACTCATCAGTTGATGGCTATGAAGTCACTCAAACCGAGTCTCCAGTCTACTTCGAAAACGAAGCTGTAAATGGATATTCGACTCTGTTTGGTGGAGATTTCGAAATCACATCTGGTGTGGACTCGATGATAGTGGTCATAAATACGCCACTGCTTTCTGAAGAAATGCCCGATGTCATGGAATCCTCAGGCAGCAGTATTGCTGTCAAAGACTCATCAAAAGAATTAGATCTGGAGATCAACCCACTATTCTTTGAGACAACCAAGAACACTTTGACCGGTGGAAACAAAATTAGTTATCCATTGTCAGACACCATCGACTTGAGATACACTGTCAAGCAAGATAAAGTAAAGCAAGAAGTTGTAATAAACGCACTTCCTCATATGTATGCTGAATTGCCTGAATTCCGTGAATCTGAATATTTCGGATTGTACGAAAGATTTGAAATCCCAGTAGGGCACAAACTAGTATCTGCGGACGGCTCAGACCTTACAGGCATGGAACTCTATCAGACAAACCAGCATCTTTCGATAGTAAATGTCGAGACCGGTGTGGAAATTGTCAGAATCGAAGCTCCAGTGTCACACCAGTCCTCTCTCAATGAAGATGAGGCTCAAATAGATTCAACATATTTCCTCTCTGTTGATGAATTTGGAACTTCAGGTTCAATAATTACTGCAATTATGACATCCTCACTTCTGTCAAAGGATGTTAGTTTCCCAGTAACAATCGATCCAACATTCAATTATGTGGCTACAGGTCAAAACAACTATCCAGTATGTGATGTAAGTGAGAATGACTGTCACTCAAAGACAGACGGTCGCTATGAGTATGATAACTGGGGTCAAATGTTGGATTCACCACGTTTCCCATTCCAATTCGGCTCGACATTGCCAGATGGTAATGCACTCGCTCCGGTAGAAAGTGTAACTGCAAAGATTACTTATGACGGCGACTATGACTCGGGATATGCCGATGTAATTATCCTAGAAGATTGTGGAATTTCTGCATCAGGTGCTCCAACAGGAACAAATTATTTGGGGCAATATGCCAATCCAACAGGTTGTACAGGAAATGCACTCGCTGCATATAATCCACCTACCGCCACAGGAAATCCACTTTATACTTACGACCCACCAAATAGTAATGCTCGTATGACATGTGGTAGTAGTTGGGGTAGCAGTTATTGCCGACATTACAGTCATTTTGGTTATGACAATTCACAGAACTACAATCACGGGTATTATGTAAATGCTGATGACAACTCATACTCAAACGGTATTTTCCCTGGTGCAACTTACAACTATGAAGTAATCGACACATGGGGAGATGGTATGAATGGCGGTTCAAACTTTATAGTATACACTAGAAATCTTGGCGGATCAGTGTCTAACACTCAAAGTGGCTGGTCTTACTTTGGCACATACACGACCTCTGCTTCAAGTTCAACAGGTAGCTTTACTGTGCCTGCAAACAAAGAATTCGTAATTAGATATTACTGTCCAAGTCAATACTTAAGCGGATGTTACACTTCTGAAAATAAAATGACGATTCAGGAACAAGCAGGAACTTCTCTACCAGCACTTACGAGCGGAGGAAGCAGCTTTGGTGCCCCACAAGCAACTCTGGCACTTAGCGGAGGCCAAGAAGCAAGAATGAA